>ENA-OOSI01000258-OOSI01000258.1-human-gut-metagenome-genome-assembly--contig:-NODE-258-length-17295-cov-2.024942_pt1 | contig 17295 bp, 23 predicted proteins | sample MGYA00241171_ERZ501200 | MGnify/ENA primary metagenome ERZ501200 (study PRJEB25962, sample SAMEA2042554) | human gut metagenome | biome: human gut; feature: human-associated habitat; material: faeces...
CAAATGTCCTTTTCTTTTAACAGTAGCCAAAACAGCACCTCCTGATTTTTTACTATTGTAATACAAATTAAAATAATATTCAACGCAAGAATGGCTCCATGATAATCACAGAGCCACTTTATCAATATTTACCTCAGGCATAAGTTCATCCGAGGTTTTCTTTAAAATTTTTTCGAGCAACATTAGTTCTTCCTGCGAAAACTCTTCCTTCATCCTGTCCGCAACCTTGGAAACATATCCCGAACTCAGATTATAATAATCAAGATATTTTTTCGTTACTTCAAGATGATATTCCCTCCTGTCAGATTCCGATTGAATTTTTCTCAGATATCCTTTTTTAACAAGGGAATTGATTTTATATGCTGCATTAGGGGATGAAATCTGTATAAACGAGGCAAACTCGCTTACCGTGGGATTACCCATTGCTGCTATTATTTCAATACAGTAAGTCTCAACTGTTGTCAGAGAAGTTTCCCTGTTCTGAATCTTTTCAAAAAAAGATTTGTAAAAATGCAGTTTAAACTTTGTATATACGTTTTCAAGTGCTTCATTTACCACGCTGATACTCCATCAATATTTTTTAATAATAATACTGGCATTATGTCCGCCGAATCCGAGGGAATTGGACATAGCATATTCTATATCGCAGTTTCTTCCTTCATTAGGCACAATATCAAGGTCACAAAGTTCATCCGGTGTTCTGTAATTAATGGTAGCAGGTACATATCCTTCTTTAACTGCAAGTGCTGTTATGATTGCTTCAACAGCTCCGCTTGCACCAAGAAGATGTCCTGTCATTGATTTGGTTGAACTCATCATTACAGTCTTTGCCGCATCACCGAAAGCAGTCTTCACAGCCATTGTCTCAACCTTATCATTCATCGGTGTTGATGTTCCATGTGCATTAATATATGTAATTTTATCAGCTGTAATACCTGCATCTTTCATTGCAATCTGCATACATTTTGCAGCGCCTCTTCCGTCTTCTGTAGGTGCAGTAATGTGATGTGCATCACAATTAGCTCCGTATCCTACAACTTCGGCATAAATTTTTGCATTTCTCTTTAATGCGTGGTCAAGTTCCTCAAGTACAAGTATACCTGCTCCCTCGCCCATTACAAATCCGCTTCTTTCCTTATCAAAAGGAATAGATGCTCTCATAGGGTCTTCCGACTGGCACAATGCTTTGGATGTTGTAAAACCGCCTACGGAAATTTCGGTAATTCCGGCTTCGGCTCCGCCGCATACCATAACATCGGCATAACCGTCACGAATCTGTCTGAAGCTGTCGCCTACAGCATTTGTTCCTCCGGCACAGGCAGTTACAACGCACGAGCACATTCCCTGAAGATTGTGCTTTATTGCTATTCTTCCTGCTGCCATATTGGTAATTACAGATGGTATAAAATATGGTGATACTCTGTCAAAGCCTTTTTCAAGACCTTTTGAATATTCCTTCTCTATGGTAGAAATACCACCAATACCGCTTGACACGATTACTCCGCATTTATCTTCTTCGCCTTCAAAAGAAAGTCCGGAATCAGCAATGGCTTCATCTGCTGCTATCATAGCAAATGTACAGAAAAGATCCATTTTTCTTAAATCATGTTTATCTACAAGTTCTTCAACAGGAAGATTCTTAACCTCAGCGGCTACCTTAACCTTTCTGTTGGAAATATCATATTTTGTTATTTTATCAATGCCGCATTTTCCTTCCCTGACTCCGGCCCACATTTCTTTAACCGTATTGCCAATAGGAGTTACAGCACCTACACCGGTAATAACTACTCGTCTCATCATCGTTTCCTTTCTGTAATCCTCATCAGATTTCCACAATCATACTTGCCCAGGTAAAACCTGCTCCAAACGTAGCCAGTAGAATTCTATTTCCTTTTTCAAGCATTCCCTGCTCGTACATATCATCCAATGTAATAGGAATTGACGCTGCTGATGTATTGCCATATCTGGCAATAACCTTAACAACCTTTTCCTCAGGGATGTCCATTCTCTTAACTACAGCATCTATGATTCTTTCGTTAGCCTGATGGCACACAACATAATCTATATCATCCATTGTATAACCTGACTGTTCAAGCACCTCGGCTGCCGCACTTCCCATACGCTTTACAGCATTTTTGAATGTCTTCTGTCCATCCATGAAAATATGTGCCTTGCCCATATTCTGTCCTGTACATCCGAGTACATCGGTAAGTCCTTCCGAACCCCATACAGAGTATAATTCAGTGCCTTCCTTAAGCTCTATAACGGTAGCTCCTGCTCCATCGCCAAAAAGCACACATGTATTTCTGTCCTCCATGTCAAGACGGGTGGAAATCTGTTCGCTTCCAATAACAAGAGCATATCTCTCTTTACTGCTCTGAAGAAGTGATGCTGCGACTTTAAGTCCGTATACATATCCTGCACACGCAGCATTAAGGTCAAAAGACGGAATATCCGTTCTAAGTCCCATTTTTTCATGCAATACGCAGGCAATTGAAGGTGTAGCATAGTCAGGAGTAAATGTTGCTACTATGAGCATACCTATTTCACTCTTATCTATTCCTGCACGTTCTATTGCAATATCTGCCGCTTTAAGTGCGAGTTCCCAGTTAGTCTCATTTTCACAGAAATGCCTCTCTTTGATACCTGTCTTTGAATATATCCATTCATCATTGGTATCCACAACTCTGCTAAGATCGTCATTGGTAACAACCTTATCAGGTACCGCATGTCCTGTAGAAACTACCTTTATTCCTACCATAATGCAATCTCCTAAATCTGGCTTTCTACAAATTCTACTATATCCTTAACTGTCTTAAGGTCAGCAATCTTGTCTTCAGGAATTGTTATATCAAAAGCCTCTTCGATTGTCATACATAATTCTACAGCATCTAAAGAGTCTGCTCCTAAATCATCTATAAAAGATGCTTTCATTGTAATATTACCTTCTGCAACACCTAATTGTTCTACTATTACACCTTTTACTTTTTCAAATATTTCTTCTGAACTCATTATAAGTTCACCTCCTTTTAATTGTTTATTATCTTTTTCCATTTAACAATAATACATATAAGTTTAATTGTCAAGTTATTTTGTATAATTTTTCTACTTATTTTTCTTGTTGTTCAAATGCCTTAATCAACTTTTCTACTGCTTGATTCTCCACAAATTTTTCTGCCTGCTTTATAGTATATTCAAATAATTTTTCATCACTGCTTCCATGTGCTTTTACAACTGGTTTGTTTACCCCTAAAAATAGCGCACCACCATATTCCTTGTAATCTACCATTTTTCCAAATCTTTTAATAGATGGTAATGCTGGCAAGCTTCCAATTACAGACAATATATTCTTTTTCAAACTTTCTGTTAATGTTTTTTTAATAAATTTTCCAAATCCTTCTACTGTTTTTAAAAATATATTTCCTGTAAATCCATCTGTAATTAGTATATCTAATTGCCCAGAGAACGCATCTCTTCCCTCTACATTGCCAACAAAGTTTATATTTAATTCCTCTGCTTTTTCTTTTAACAATTTATATGATTCTTTTATTAATTCATTGCCTTTTGTTTCTTCTGTTCCTATATTTAAAAGTCCTACTGTTGGGTTTCTATCCATATTAAACGTATTTTTTAAATATATGCTTGACATTTGTGCAAATTGTAATAAGTTTATTGGTTTACAATTCGTATTAGAACCGCAATCCATTAATAGCAGTCTACTCTTATATGAAGGTAAAATTCCTGCAAGTGCCGGTCTATCAATTCCCTTTATTCTGCCTACTAATAATGTTGCACCTGTTAATAATGCCCCTGAATTGCCTGCAGATATAAATACATCGCCTTTACCTTCTTTTAACATATTAAACCCTACTACCATTGATGAATCTTTTTTATGTTTTATAGCATGTGTTGGTATATCTACCATTTCAATTGTTTCTGTTGTATGATGTATTGATAACCTTGGTGAAATTTCTTTTATATCATCTTTATCATAGAATTCTTTTATTTTTTTATTAATTATATCTTTATTCCCTATTAGAACAACTTCAGCTTTAATGTCATTTATTGCTTTTACTGCTCCTTTTATTGTTGCATCTGGTGCATTATCTCCACCCATCGCATCTAATAATATTATCATATTAGTCTCCTTTGATTACAATATATTAACATTTTTATATTTTATAACTTATATTTGTTAAAGTCAAGTGTTGAAACTCAAAAAATAGACTGCTAACTTTTTGTTAACAGTCCTATATTTTCTATATTATTTTTATATTATTGTAATTCTATTACTGCTCCAGCTTCTGTGAATTTAGCTTTTAATTCTTCTGCTTCTTCTTTAGCTACATTCTCTTTAACTGTTTTTGGAGCTCCGTCTACTAAATCTTTAGCTTCTTTTAATCCTAATCCTGTTAATTCACGTACAAGTTTGATAACAGCAAGTTTAGCTTGACCTGGGTGTTTTAAGATAACTGATACTTCACTTGGAGCAGCAGCTTCTTCAGCAACTGGAGCAGCAGCCATTGCAACTGGAGCAGCAGCAGTAACACCGAATTCTTCTTCGATAGCCTTTACTAATTCACTTAATTCAAGTACGCTCATTTCTTTAATTGCAGCGATAAAATCTGCAGTATTCATTTTTGCCATATTGTTTGTTCCTCCTATGTTTAACTTTTAATTATTCTTTTTCTGAAACTGCTTTAATAGCACATGCTAAGCCACGGATAGGGCCTTGTAATGCACTTAGTAGCATTGAAATCATACCTTCTTTATTAGGTAATGTAGATAATTGTTTTAATTCTTTTGCATTTGCATAAGCACCATCAACGATACCATTTCTGATTTCAAGATTAGTGTGATCTTTAGCGAAAGCAAATAAAACTTTAGCGGCTGTTACTTCATCATGTGAGAATACAGCGGCATTTGGACCTACAAAATTGTTTTCAGGTACTTCGTAACCAGCTTTTTTACTAGCACGATCAAGAATGTTGTTTTTGACAACTTTCATTTCACAGTTTTCAGCATGTAGCTTTGTTCTTAATTCAGTAACTTCAGCTACGGTTAATCCTAGGTAATCAACAAATACAGTTGAACCAGCATTTTGCATTTTAGATTGAACTAATTCAACTTGTTCTTCTTTTTTAGCGATAGTCGCCTCATTCATTGTTTTCACCTCCTGAAATTTTTAGGATTCTCCTCGGTAGGAAATTAAGTTAGATCTTGTAAACATAAGGCCTAACACCTACTGTCTACGGGCAATGACTTTATATACTATACTTTTTTATTATTTCATTTTAGCTTAATTTTAATTAATTTTAATTTATTATGCATCAAGCGATGTAGCATCAATTTTGATACCAGGGCTCATAGAAGAGCACATTGATACGTTTAACATGTAAACACCTTTAACTGTTACAGGTTTTACACGCATTAATTGACGATATACTGTTTGAATATTTTCAGCTAATTGGTTAGAAGCAAATGATACTTTGCCAACTGGAACCAAGATGTTACCAGTTTTATCAGTACGATATTCAACTTTACCAGCTTTAAATTCTTTTACAGTTTTTTCAACGTCCATTGTTACAGTACCAGTTTTTGGATTTGGCATTAAACCTTTAGGACCTAAAACACGTCCTAATTTACCTAATTCACCCATCATATCTGGAGTAGCTATAACAACATCGAATTCAAACCATCCACCTTTAATTTTATCAAGGTATTCAGTATCGCCTGCATAATCAGCGCCAGCTTCAAGTGCAGCTTTAGCTTTTTCACTCTTAGCTATTACTAATACGCGAACTGTACGACCTGTACCATGAGGTAATGATACAGTACCACGTAAATTTTGTTCAGCTTTACGTGGATCAATGTTTAGACGAAAAGCGATTTCAACTGTTGCATCGAATTTAGCAAAACTAGTTTTTTTAGTTAGTTCTACTGCTTCTGCTAAAGGATACTTTTTAGTACGATCAACAAGTTTTAACGCTTCTTGATATTTTTTTCCTCTTTTTGACATTTTCTTTTCCTCCTAAATGTGGTTTAACGATTTTTACTTCTCCCACAATTTTAGATGCCACTTAATAAGTGTTTCTATCAATTGTAAAAGATGTTTTTTTAATTAATCTTCTACAACGATTCCCATATTTCTTGCAGTACCTTCAACGATGCGAGCTGCTGCTTCAACATCATAAGCGTTAAGGTCAGGCATTTTAATTTTCGCAATTTCTAATAATTGTGCTTTGGTAATCGTGCCTACTTTGGTTTTCTTAGCATTTGAAGATCCTGCTTTAACATTTGCATATTTCTTTAATAAATCAGATGCAGGTGGTGTTTTTGTAATAAATGTAAATGAACGATCTTCATATACAGTAATTACAACTGGAATAATACTTCCTACCATATCCTTTGTACGATCATTAAATTGTACACAGAATTGTTGAATGTTAACTTGAGCTTGTCCTAATACTGGTCCAATTGGTGGAGCGGGATTAGCTTTTCCAGCTGGAACTTGTAATTTAACAATCTTTTTAACTTGTTTAACTGCTGCCACGAGACACACCTCCTTTTTTTGTCCGTGATGTGGTTTATGAATATTAATTCTCCCACATGTAATAAGTTTAAACTTATTTTGTTTTAAACTTTTTTTATTTTAAAAAATTTAAAAATAGTATATGTGCTGTCAATGCACGCGTCTAATATTATACATTACTTTCTACTTTTTGTCAAGCAATACCCTTTTATTTTTCTATAGCACTTAAAAACCTTTAAAATATACAATTTTTAATAAACGATTTTTGCCTATTTGAAGACATTTTTTATTCTATTTATTTTCATTTTTTATATCATTGTGTTATAATATATTAGATTTAAATTTTTAACTTAGAAGGAGCTTTTAAAAATGAAAGAAGAAATTAAACCTGATGTTAATATTGATAACTCTTCTAGTATATCCGATGAGCAAAAACGCTTTCTAGAATTTTACAATTCATTGTCACCAGAGGAACAAAAACGTTACGACAAAGATTCGTCAAAAACTTACGCTAAACGCTTAAATGAACTCAAGAAAGCCTCAAATCCTAAAAAATTTTTAATACGTAAAATCCTTTTAATAAGTGGTATTTTAACTTCTGTCATCGTTTTTTCACTACTAACATTTTTAGTAATTATTCCAAACGTTGCTTATAAAAAAGGAATGTCATCTTATGAAAATGGTGATTACGAAAAAGCTCTAAACTATTTTAAAACCGCTAAAACACTAAAAAAAGGTCAAAAATATTTTAATTTGACCAAGGCCGAAATTGCTCTTAAGAACGGCAATAAAAAAGAAGCGGCTTTATATTATGGAAGTGTTGCTGAAGATGAATATTTTCAAAAGAGCAAAGAATTATTTTGGAACGATCATTTATCGCAAGAGCCTATCGCTTATCTTAGTGAAAAAGGTGTATACGCAGGTATAACCAATGATGGAAAGATAAAATTAAGCGATGCCGATAAGATCGCTGCCGATACTTTTTACAAGTTCCATGATTGGAATAATCTATGTGAAGTAAAAGCACACTATGATTCCATTGTTGGTTTAAAACAAGATGGTACTGTTATTGTTACGGGCAACAATAACTATGCTAAGGGCGTCAGCAAATGGACAAATATCGTATCAGTGTATATTGATTTTAAATTGTTAATTGGACTAAGAGCTGATGGCACACTCGAAGTTTTAGGAAATAAAGATGTCAAAAATAAGCTTTCAAAAATAAAAAATGTTATTAATTTCGACATTACAAGTGTCGAATATCATGCCAACTACGATATCACAACAGAATATGAAATGGTTTTAGTAACAAGCGATGGCAATGTTAAACATCTAGCCACAAAAGACTTTTCCAAAGACTTAGCCGAAGAATTAGCTGAAGTAAATAACGCCATCACCATTTCAATCTACAACCAAAATGGGTATGGTACTAGCGTAGTTGTCTTATATGAAGATGGCACTACAAAATGTTTCGGCAATACTAGCGACGGCAAAGCAGACGCTAACAATTGGACCAATATTAAAGAGGCTCATATCTTTAATGGTATAGTATGCGGTATTACGAATGATGGAAACTTTGTCGCAGCAGGCAAATTAAGTGATGAAAATGTTGCACTTATGCAAAACCCAGTTCACATTCTCGATATCAATGAAATAGCTATTATCGACAAAGATGGAAAAGTTATTTTAACAAAATACAGTGAAATAGCTATCAAAGATTGGGATAACATCCTAATCTCAAAAAGCAATAAATAAGAAAAAGGAATCTAGGATAGAATTAACCTAGATTCCTTTTTTTTATTCAACTAAAAATTGTATTTTTGTCAAATAATCTTCTTCGCTTTCTTTATTCCAAGCGCCATCAATATAACATTCGCGTGGTGTATCAACAATTTTATAATTATGTTTTTCAATAAAATCCATTATAATATTGTAAGTTTCACCTAATTTATAATAAGCCCCGTAATGGTTGATGCATAATGCTTTATGAGCTGGTAAATCCATAAATTTAATGTTTTCATTTTCTTTTCCTTTTGTAAGCACTGCTTCAGAATAACGAATTTTAATATCTTTTCCATTTGGTTTTCCATCAAGGTAAGTGATAAAGCAATAATCAAGAGGTGAACATTTTAAATCAGGGTTAAGTTTTTTTGCTTCTTCACCTGTTTTTAAAACAAATTCCACAATTTTACTATAATCTTTAATTACTTTCTCACCATAATAAACAGTACATGCTGGCAAAGTTTTCATAACAACTTTTTGTTCTTTTTTCATTTTACTTTCCTCCAATATTTTAATTATTCTTTGAAGTTGGCAGTTTTCACTTTCGATTGTCTTCTTCAATTTGCTTGCTCGTTCATTTAGAAATAACGTAACATCTCCACCATCTAGAATTATTTTGATGTTTTTTACCGTTATTCCCAATGATCTTAATTCAAGTATTTTCGACAATTCGCAGAGTTTCTCTTTTTTGTAATATCTATACCCCGTTTCCTTATCTATATAAGACGGTTTTAAAATTCCTTCCTTCTCATAATATCTTAAGGTTTTAATCGTTGTCTTTGTTAAAATTGAAAATTCACCAATCTTAAGCATTTTTCCACCTCCAAAAAACATTATACACATTACCCTTAGGGGAGAGTCAAACAAAATGATTACTAAGTTTACCTTATTTATAGACATCATACAAAAAAGCAATATTAGATACTTTTTCTAACATTGCTTTTATTTTAAATTATTTTATTCAAGAGGTTTTGCTTCTTCAAAATGAATTTCTGTTGGAGTTTGACGTCCAAAGAAATCAACTAATACCGTTAGCATTTGTTGTTCTTCATCGATACTATCAATTGTAGCCGTTTGTCCCGCAAAAGTTCCAGCTAAAACTTGAACTTGATCTCCAACTTTAAATTTAGAATTTGCTTCGATTGTTATGCCACAATTTCTTAAAATAGGAAGAATCTCATCAGTTGGAAGCGGAACGGGTTTTGCTCCACCACCACTTGAACCTAAGAACCCTGTTACCATTGGGGTATTACGCACGATAAACCATGATTCTTCTGTTACTATCATATCAACAAAAATATATCCTGGAAATAATTTCTCAGAAACTTCTTTTATTTCACCATTCTTTTTTCTTTCTTGATGAACAGTTTCAGGAATCAAAACACGGAAAATATAATTTTCCATATTTAAGGATTTGATACGACGTTCAAGATTATTTTTCGCTGCATTTTCACAACCTACGTATGATTGTATTACATACCAGGCGCGTTCATTTTCATAGTCCATCATAACGATTATTTCTTAGCTCGCTCTACTAAATTTTTTACCCAATCTTGAACATTATTTAAGAATAAATCTTGTAATAAATAGTCACACAACCAGAAGAAAGCAACTAAAATTAGAATAAATACAACAACTCTTAATACATTAATTAAATATTCTGCACGTTTGTATCCTCTAATATGTTTTATTTCACTAAATGATGGTTTATAAAATGGCCATGCTACTAGTACTAAAGATATTATACCTAAAGCTATTAATACCCAAGCAAATTGTTTTTGGAATTCACCTATTACAGGAAAACTATTATCAATATTAAGAACTTGTTTAACAAGTAATGCGCCAAGCACTATTGCAAAAATAGCAAGAATTAATAAAAATAAATTTTCATATTTGTACTCTTTTGTTAATAAATCAAGAGCACGATTAGGTTTTTGATTAGGATCTCTTACTTTTTCTTTCTTAACTTTTGGTTCATCAGAATGATCCATTAAAGCTGTTCCATATAAAATGTAAAAAATCTTGCTTTTATTTTGTTTATGTTCATTATTTTCTGGCATTTCCAATATCCTCCTATTTTGTTTCTTTATGAACGGTATGTTTGTTACATTTAGGGCAATATTTTTTCATAACTACCCTTGTGGTTGTATTTAATTTATTTTTTTCAGTAATATAGTTACGTGATAAACATTCTTCACATACTAAAATGACTTTTTCTCTCATAATACCACCTGCTTGTTCTATTTTATCAAAAAAGAACAAAAAAGTCAAATGATATAAGCAACTTTTTTGTTTTTTTAAATTTTATAGACTACTTTTTAACTTTAATTTTTTGACGAGCTCTAGCTAAAGCATTATATACTTGCTTTTCCGTTAAATTAAGAGTCTCAGCTATCTCCTTGATACTCATTTCTTTTGCCACACGCATATCAATAATGTTTTTTTCTGTTTTAGAAAGGGGAGTATTTTCAATTAATTCTAAAGTTAAGCTTTCTTCTTGATTTCTGTAATCTATTACATCTAATGTTTCAAACTTAACCATCTGTAATTCATGTTTATGAATACGGTACAAACTAATAAACCTGTTTTGAAGAATTATATCAAAATAACGATTAAATGTTTTTGGCGATTCAGTATTGTATCGTTCAACAGCTTTTAATAAAGCGAGTCTTCCTTCTTGTAAATAATCGTCATAAGATGAACTTTCAACGTTAAATTTTTTAATTTTACTTTTGATTAGCGGTTCATACTTTGTAATCATAATATTCAAAGCTTCTTCATTGCCATTTCTTATTAAATATATTAATTCATTATCATTATATAAATTTGTATTTTCAACCTTCATTATTTCTCTCTGTTCCGGAAAATTTCATACATTATTATAGCGGCACTGACAGAAGCATTCAAAGAATTAACATGTCCACACATTGGAATGTTAACAAGGACATCACAGTTTTCTTTCACTAATCGCGATATTCCATGTCCTTCTGAACCGATAACAGCGGCTATTTTTCCTTTATAATCATAAGAACGGTAATCTATACTACCTTCCATTTCTAGACCAACAACCCAGTAGCCAGCTTTTTTTAAATCGTTAATAGCATAAACTAAATTACTCGCGAGCGCTACATCAACATACTCAATGGCCCCTGTCGATACTTTAGGAACCCTATTATTTAAACGAACGCTTCTGTTTTTGGGAATAATTATACCATCGACACCCGTTGCATCAGCGCTTCTTAAAATGGCTCCTAAATTGTGAGGGTCTTCTAATGAATCCAAAATTAAGATTGTAGCATTTTTCTTTTCTGATGTCTTTTTGATTAGCTCTTTGACATCGACATACGTATATTCAGGCACAACCGCAACAATGTTTTGATGGTGTTCATTAAAATGTTTTTCTAGATATTTTTTATCCACCACTTTTAAAGTAATGTTTTCTTTTTCACAAAGTTTTTGTAATAAAGTATCATTATTATCAACTACATACACTTCACTAATGCCACGATTGTTTTTTATTGCTTCTACTACCAAATTTCGACCACTAATATTCATTTTGTTCTTCCTCTACAATTTTAATTATTCTATCCATTATTTGATTTAATCTATCTAATTCTTTGTTTAAATATAAATATCCTATAACCGCTTCTAAACCACTTGAATTAAGATATTCTGCTGGATCTAAGTTTTTACGATGGTTTTTAGGAGCACCATTGCGGCCCCTTTTAAATATTTGCATCTCTTCTAGAGTTAAGGTCTTTATTAATTTTTCACAAATATAACTATGTGCATGAGCGCTAACAAACTTTAGGCTCTTTTTCTTCAATTCATTACTTTTTGTCGTGCCTTGAGCTATTAAATACTCTCTTATGTAAAGTTCATAACACGCATCACCAACATAAGCTAAATCGGCACCATTGAGCAGCTTAGGGTTAATGGTTTCTTTCATTAAAACTTAATACCCTTTTCTGTAATTTTTACGCGTAGTTCATCGGCTAGACTAAAGTTTTTATTTTTTCTAGCTTCTTGCCAAGCCTCTACAAGCTCTTTTTCTTCTTTTGTTAAAGGTTTAAGATTAAAATTTAAACCTAAAACATATAACATATCATCAAATGTTTTTAAAAAACTTTTTAAAAGTGAAAAATCTTTATCTTGCATGCGAAGTTTTATATTTATATCTTTCATAAATGAAAAAAGAACTGTAAGTGCATTAGGTGTTGAGAAATCATTAACCATTTCCTTCAAGAAGGGATCAATATAGCTTTCAAGTGGTAAGGTAGTTGCTAAATCAAGCTCATTTGCTAAATCGAGGATGCGATATAAACTTATATAACATCTTTCAATTTTATTTAATTCATTTACTACTTGATTCATTAATTCTTCACTATAACTAATTGTTTGGCGGTAATGATTACTAATGATTAAGAAACGCACTGCCATTCCCCCATATTCACTAATCAAATCTTTTGTCCAAATAACATTGCCTAAAGATTTGCTCATTTTTTCGCCTTTAAGATCTATTCTTGCATTATGAATCCAATAATTAGCAATTGTATTTTGGTGTAGGGCTTCTGCTTGGGCTATCTCATTTTCGTGATGAGGAAATTTCAAATCATTTCCTCCTCCATGGATATCAATCATACCTTTAAAGTATTCATCAATCATTACGCAGCATTCAGTATGCCATCCTGGACGCCCTTTTCCAAATGGACTATCCCATTTCGGTCCATCATCAGTTGTAAGTTTCCACAAAACAAAATCACGCGGATCTTTTTTACCTTGTTCAACTTCAATTCTTGCTCCTACTTCTAGTTCTTCTAGTTTTTGATTACTTAAAATCCCATAATTAGGAACTTTATTTACACTAAAGTAAACATTATCGCCAACTTGATATGCAAATCCTGCTTTTTTAAGTTCTTCAATGAAAGCAATTATTTCAGGGATTGTCTCAGTAACGCGAGGATTATAGTCAGGGTCAAGACAACCGAGATTGTGAAGTGTGTCTTTAAAAGCTTTAATGTATTTTTCTGCAATATCGCTCGATAAAACATGTTCTTCCGAAGCTCTTTTAATTATTTTATCATCGATGTCGGTAAAATTTGACACGTATGTTACTTTATATCCAAGATATTTAAAAAGTCTTGCGACTGTATCAAAGAAGACAACAGGGCGAGCATTACCAATATGAGGATAATTGTAAACTGTTGGTCCACATACATACATCGATACTTCGTTTTCTTTTATAGGTTTAAAATCTTCAATTTTATTTGTTAAAGAATTGTATATTCTAATATTCATTTTTTTACCTCTTGCGCATTTTATATTAAAACAAGGCCACAAAAACTGTGGCCTTAAAACAAATCTGCGTTTATCAGTTGTGCAAAATACAAAAGTATATGTCGATTAACGTTTAGAGAATTGTGGAGCACGACGAGCTTTGCGTAGACCATATTTTTTACGTTCAATTGAACGAGGGTCACGAGTTAATAAGCCAGCCTTCTTTAATGGACCACGGAAATCTGGATTAACTAATAATAGTGCGCGGCTGATACCTAAACGGATAGCACCAGCTTGACCAGAGATTCCTCCACCACAAACATTAACAGAAATGTCATATTGTGAACCGGTATTAGTAATAGTTAAAGGTTGTAATACGTCTAAACGTGTTGCACCTGAAGGAATGTATTCAACAAAGTTGCGTCCATTTACTTCAAATTTACCATTGCCTGGTACCATACGTACGCGAGCAACAGATGATTTACGACGACCAGTAGCTTGATATTGGGCTTTTTCCATTATCATATTCCTCCTTATTTAACAGTTGGTAATGCTTCAGGTTTTTGTGCTTGATGTGGATGTTCATTACCTACATAAACATATAGACGACGATACATATCATCACCAAGTGGTCCTTTTGGAAGCATTCCTTTAACTGCAATCATCATTGCTCTTTCTGGTTTTTCTGCCATCATAACTCTTGCAGAAGTTTCTTTTAATCCTCCTGGATATCCAGAATGACGTCTATAGAATTTTTGATCTAATTTTTTTCCTGTAAATGTTGCTTCTGAACAGTTTATTATAATTACGTGATCACCAACATCTAAGTTTGGTGTATAAGTTGGTTTGTGTTTTCCTCTTAATAATCTTGCAGCCTCTGTTGCAACTCTACCAACTGGTTTATTTGCTGCATCTAAAATATACCATTTACTTTCGATTTCATTTCCTTTTACACTATATGTAGTATTATTCATGGTAAAATTACCCTCCATTCAAATTTTTAATTTATATAATAAGCTTTAAATATATAAACTACCGGGGAGAGGCTTATATAATTATTACTTATTGACTATTTTAAGGCTAATTCATAAAATTAGCATAATAATTTTAATACAAGAACCCTAAAAAGTCAAGGTTTTTTGAAAGAAAATCAAAAAAATCCAATGATATAAGTAAATTAGAGTTGAATAAATTATGTAAAACTAGTATAATAATAGTTAGCTATCAAAAAAGTTGATAAGGGGAGGAAACAACACATGCGGGAAATCATTGTTAAAAATGGCAAAGTTTTTTTCAAAGATGAATTACAACAAGAGAAAGGAGAATTGAAAGGAGAATTTCCAAAACCCGAGATGTCTTTGCGGCATATCCAAGTAGATAAGCAAGGATTAAATGCTTACCTAGAGGAGATAAGCAACAGAGATATAAAATTAAAATTCATAAGTATGAGTGCCAAAATATTTGGTAAAGAAGGCACTTATGATATTTTGATTGAAGAAGCAATACCTTCAAAAGTCGGAGTAAACCTAGAAGGACTTAATGTAAGGAAGAAACTTCGTGAGCCTGTTGGTATTAAAGCAGAACTTCATATAGAAGAAGGAGTATTTGTTGCGTTTACAGGTAAGAAAATGCAACCCGGAGATTTCTTCTTTGAGAAAGTTCTAGTAGACGGGCAGATCATAGAAATGCCAATAAACGTCGAAAGAGTCATTGACGGGGTGTATGGTCTATATCAGATCATATATGATGAAGATGGAAGCTGGGGGTATAATGTGTAAGCAAAGGGCGCTGATGTAAAGCGCCTTTTTGCTTTTATAGAGAACATTAATGGCGAAAAATACTGTATATATTAGATATGTTAGCTAACAAGGGTTGCCATAATTATGTAAATTATGTTAAAATAAAAATGTAGCAAAGAAGTTGAAGATTCATGAAAATAGAAAAAAGGAGGAGTATAATTATGAATCGGACATTAAATCAGGGGCGGCATGATGCCAATCCAAAGGTGGAAAAAAAGGAAAAAGAGCTCAATTTGATTTCAACAGAAAGAGTTTCATTTAGTCAGTGGGCCAGATTTATGGCATTTAAGAGCGAAAATATTAAGGTCGAAAACACTGATTTCCTAATCGTCACTAGTAGTTCATTTTTTGGCATAAAAAAGTTGTATAGAAAAATACCAATAATGGTATTTCAGAAGAAAAATGAAAAGAGATATGCTCTTTTACAGGGACAACCAAATATGGAATTTATGCGTACCGGTGATGATGCAGGATACGAGGGAACTTTTAACTATGTCGTAACCACAGAAGGTCATGTAGGATATCTCATACCCTATGATCCAGAGTGGGACGAAAGAAAAGGACCTGAAATTGTTGGTAATAATCCGATGAATGCTTCAGCTATTGATGAACTGAATCTTAACGAAAAAGATTTTGTTTTTCAGGCAGGAAGAAGATTAAGAGTTGGCGATTATTGCTGCAGTAAAAATTCTGGACTCTTAGAGAAAGCACAGACACTTTTGGGAAAAGTTAAAGGCGGAAGAGAAGTAAATATTCCCGAAGCTCTGACTGCAAAAGCAGGTGAACTCTGTACTGAACCGGTATCATTTCAGGTGAAAAGTACAAGCCTCAAAAAAGGCGTACAGATTATTTCGACTACAGATGGTCGAACTGGTTTTAACATCATTCATAAGAATGATGCCGGATTCTTTTTCTAATTTCTAACCAGCTACAAACCCACTAATCAATAATCGAATTATTGACTAGTGGGTTTTCTTATTATAATAAAAACAGTGTTAATAAATCACATTTTAGACATTGTAATTTCTTACCAAATACTATATAATTAAACAGCAGTAAGGAGAGTACAATGGATAAAAATATACTAATAACAGAAAAGCCATCTGTAGCTATGCAAATGGCAAAAGCATTAAAAATAAATACTACAAGAAAAGACGGATACTTAGAAAGTAGTGAATGGATAGTTACATGGTGTGTAGGACATCTAGTAACAATGAGTTATCCAGAAAAATATGATGAAAAACTAAAATTCTGGAGATTAGATACCCTACCATTTATACCAAAGGAATGGAAATATGAAGTTATTCCAAATGTACAAAAACAATTTAATATAATAAAGAGTTTAATTAATAGGGAAGATGTTGATACTATTGTAAATGCAGGAGATGCTGATCGTGAAGGTGAAATAATAGTAAGACTTTGTATTATGAATTCTAAATCAGTTAATAAAAAAATACTTGGTTACCTGATCAAACACCAGAAACTGTAAGACAAGCATTATCTGAAATGAAAGAAGATAGTTTTTATGATAATTTCGCTAATGAGGGATTTGCACGTACTTATATTGATTGGCTATATGGGGTTAATTTAACTCGTTATGCATCACTTAAAACAGGAACACTGTTAAGAGTAGGAAGAGTAATTATACCTATTGTAAAGGCCATATATGATAGAGATAAGGCTATTAGAAATTTTATACCAGATATATATTATGGAATTACATCTTTAGAAAAAACAAATGGTGAAGAAGTAGAACTTAATTCTAAAGAAAAATTTGATAAAGAAAAATTAAATAAAGCAAAAGAATTATGTAATAAATATAATGATGTATCTGCTATTGTAACTAATAAAAAAATAAAAAAAGATATTTTAAATCCAGGTAAACTTTATTCACTTTCAAAACTT
>ENA-OOSI01000259-OOSI01000259.1-human-gut-metagenome-genome-assembly--contig:-NODE-259-length-17258-cov-2.169098_pt1 | contig 17258 bp, 15 predicted proteins | sample MGYA00241171_ERZ501200 | MGnify/ENA primary metagenome ERZ501200 (study PRJEB25962, sample SAMEA2042554) | human gut metagenome | biome: human gut; feature: human-associated habitat; material: faeces...
GGCTGCAAGGGTGTGCTGCTGAAGGATGGCGATGACCTGCTGCCCGTGTATGCGGACGAGGTGGTCATCGGCACCGGTCGGCGTGGCGCAGACTGGCTGGAAAAGCTCTGTGCAGAGCACCACATCGCCCACAAGCCCGGCACGGTGGACATCGGTGTGCGCGTGGAGTGCCGCAACGAGGTCATGGAAAAGGTGAACAAGGTGCTGTATGAGTCCAAGCTCATCGGCTACCCCAAGCCCTGGAAGAACAAGGTCCGCACGTTCTGCCAGAACCCCGGCGGATTCGTCTCGCAGGAAAATTACGAAGGCGGGCTTGCCGTCGTAAACGGACACAGTTTCAAGGATAAAAAATCCAAAAACACCAACGTCGCGATTTTGTCGTCGCACCACTTCCGCGTACCTTTCGATCAGCCGATCGAATACGCAAGAAAGGTCGGGGAACTCACGAATATGCTTGGCAACGGACAAATCCTCGTGCAACGCTTCGGCGATATCCTTGACGGCAAACGCACCTGGGAAAAAGAACTTGCAAGAAGCAACGTGCGCCCCACGCTTCCCGACGCGGTTGCAGGCGATATCACGGCGGCAATGCCTTATCGTCCGATGTCGAATATCATCAACTTCATAAAAGCGGTCGATAAAGTCGTGCCGGGCTTTGCGGGCAAGGAAACCCTGTTATACAGCCCCGAAATCAAGTTTTACAGCAATAAGGTGGAAATTGACGAACGCTTTGAAACGAGCGTCAGAAACCTTTATACTCTCGGCGACGGCTCGGGCTGGACGCGCGGACTTATGCAGGCGTCGCTTATGGGTGTGCTCACCGCAAGAAATCTTTTCTCGGAATAAGAAAAACAAAATACGAACAAAAAATAAAAGCCTTGCGTTCTTGCAAGGCTTTTTGATTGTTGGTTGATTAAATTTTATGCCGCGCGTTCGTAAATTTCGTTTTCGCGACGTTTTTTAAGGACGGGAAGTTCCGCAATGCGGAAAAGGTGGAATTTTCCGTTTTCGTCCTTTGAGAACAATAAAAGAATTTTGCCTTTTACGACGCAGATGCCTGCGGCAAGCGGCTCAATCAGGAATACGACGCCAAGGATTGCCATAAACACGAATACTACCCAGATAAACGCGCCGTCCTTGAACCACATTTCAAAGCCTTCGTAAATGGTATGTACGCCCATAATGTTGCCGAAGCCCGAAAGTCCCAACGCTTTTCCTGCGGCTTCGTTGACCTGCGCGGTCGTGTACTCGGGATGAGCAAGGCGCGCCGCGTCGATTGCGTTTTCGACGTCCGCCATATTGTACTTTGCGTGGAAGGGAAGCATTGCGATGAGTACGTAAGTCAAAGGAATTGTCAGAATGAACGCAAACGCCGTGATGAAAATCGTCAGACGTTTTCTCAGTTTATCGTCTTCAAAGCGCAGCGCGACGTTTGAAAACAGCATAATGCCCGTTGCCATTACTAAAATGACGACAAGATATTTTGCAAGGGGGTTTTTGATTGCGGCATAACTTTTGTAAAAGTTTGCAACGCCCATCGCGTTGACAAGGAACAGTATGCCGAACACCATAATGACGCACGATAAAATAATACCGTAAACGCATTTTTTGTCGTTTGACGAAAGATTTTTCATAATTTCTCCTTACCCTGAAAATCGGTTGCCCGTAAAACCATAATAACAAGCGCAGCAAACGCGTGTCAAATATTTTTTGATATACAATATATTTTTATTATACTGTATTTATATTGTATGGCATAATCGGCGGGCAATTTCTTGCCTTTCGCGCCGCGTTATGATAATATTATATGGAAAAACAAGAGGTTGTATATGAGTTACGCAGACAAAGTATTCGTTGAAAACGTCAAAGATATTCTTGAAAACGGCGTGTGGGATACCGACAAGGAAGTCCGCCCGCATTGGGAAGACGGCACGCCCGCGCACACCGTCAAGAAATTTTGCGTCGTAAATCGCTACGACTTGCAAAAGGAATTTCCGATAATCACCGTAAGGCGGACGTTTTTTAAGTCCGCAATCGACGAAATTTTGTGGATATGGCAAAAAAAATCCAACAACGTCCACGATTTGAAAAGCAGAATCTGGGACAGTTGGGCGGACGAAAACGGCAGCATCGGGAAAGCGTACGGATATCAGCTTGCGAAAAAATCAATTTATAAGGAAGGCGAGTTCGATCAGGTCGACCGCGTGCTTTTCGATTTGAAAAACAATCCGCAAAGCCGCCGCATTATGACGAATATCTATAACTTCGACGACCTGCACGAAATGAATTTGTATCCTTGTGCATACAGTATGACTTTCAATGTTTCGGGCGACACCTTAAACGGTATTCTGAACCAAAGAAGTCAGGACACGCTCACCGCAAACAACTGGAACGTCGTGCAATACGCCGTGCTTTTGCATATGTTTGCACAGGTTTCGGGGCTGAAAGCGGGCGAACTCGTGCACGTCATCGCCGACGCTCATATTTACGACCGTCACGTGCCGATTATCAAGGAAGTCATTGAAAAGCCACAGTATCCCGCGCCGAAGTTCTGGATAAATCCCGACGTCAAAAACTTTTACGATTTCACCGTCGACGATTTCAGGTTGGAAGGCTACAAATTCAACGACCTTGACAAAAAAATCGAGGTGGCAATCTGATGAAAACGATAGTTGCAGTCGATGAAAAATGGGGCATCGGCAAAAACAACGGGCTGTTGTTTGCAATCCCCGAAGATATGAGGTTTTTCCGCGAAACGACGCTTAATAAAGTCGTCGTGATGGGCAGCAACACGTTGAAAAGTTTCCCGGGCGGCAAACCCCTGAAAAACCGCGTGAATATCGTGCTTTGGCCGGACGCGGACGAGCGCGACGACGTCGTCATCGTGAGAAACCTTGACGAACTTTCAAAAACCCTTTCCGCCTACGACACCGACGACGTGTTCATTATCGGCGGGGCAATGTTTTACAAAACCATGTTGCCTTATTGCGATACGGCGTACATCACGAAGGTCAGGGCGGACGGACAGGCGCAGGTCTTTTTTGAAAACCTTGACGACCTTTCCGGCTGGTCGCTTGAAACGGAATCGGAGCTCATAAACAACGGACAATACGAGTTTTCGTTTTGTACTTACAAAAACAAAAACCCGAAACCGTTTTAACGAAAAAACACAAGCGCATCGCACAGGCGGTGCGTTTTTTATATGGAAAAACGGTGCAAAAAAAACCTCGGCGGAAACCGAGGTTTTTCGTTAAGTTCAATTAGTCGTTAAGGTTCTTGTAATCGTCTTCCTTCTTCTTGGAAGTCTTTTTCTTATCGACTTGTTTGCCTTCCTTGTGTTTGGGCAGGTACTTTTTGATGAAGAATGCCGCAACTGCGATGACGACGATTGCGCCGAACGCTACCGAAGTGAAGATAACCCAGTTGAAGTTCTTGCCGTTGTCTTTGTTGTCTTTCTTATCGGGCTCTTTATCGGGAGTGGTTTCTTCTTCTTTGTCGATTGCGCTGTACTTGACGGTGTTGACCTTAGCGCCTGCATTTGCCGCCTTGAAGTCGTCAACGTGTTTGTCGAATGCGTCCGCTTTCACATCGAGTTTTTCGATAAGGACGTCGTCGAACAGAACGTATCCGCTTGCTTTATTATCGGCAGATTCGCCAAAGCCCAGACGGATTTTGAGAGAAAGGTCTTTCGCATTGTCGCCGTACTTGTCGATTTTTGTGTCGGACGAGGGCGCTTTGATGAAGAACACGTACTCTTTCCAGTCGGTGCTGTCGACCTCGATTGTCTGCGAAGCGTAGTCAACGTACTTGCTGTTTTCGCCGTAGTTTGTCGCGACAAGCGTGATATACGCTTTGCCGGTGTGACCTTCGGACAATTTTGCCCAGACGGAAATCTTATAGAAGCCGTCTTTCGTGAGCGTCTTTGCATCGCTTGCGTAATAGCTTGCGCCCGCCGTGTTAAGGTAAGGGATAATCAGGCAGGATTCGCCGCTGTGCGCTTTGTATTCGGTGCTGTAAATAACGCCGCTTTGAAGTTGCTCGGTATCGGTATCCTTGGTCAGGGACGTCTTTGTCCAGCCTTTCGGGGAAGTGGGTTTACCCTCGTCGGGGGTGGTTGCAAGACCGAAGCTGTCCAGGTTCATTTCGACGCGTTTGGTTTCTTCGTACTCATTGGCGGCAGACGCCGTTGCGTTTGCGGTTTTTGCATTGTAAACGCTTTCGGAAATGTCTTCCTTGATGACGTAGTCGAAGAGTACCGTGCCGCCTTTCGCGCTGCCGTTGTAGTTGTAGGTATCTTTGACGTCTTTATGAGTGTTCTTGTTGTAAACGACGAACTTTACGGTGCCGTCTTCTGCGACTTCTCTGACGTATTTACCCGACAAATCGTTTTCGAGTTTGGTCATATTCGCGTCGGTGAGGGCAACGTCTTTGTCTTCGCCGCCAAGATACAATCCAAGCGTTGCGCTGATTGACGAGAAGCCCGTCTTGACGTAGAAGGTGTAGCGTTTCCAGCCGCCGGTAGTAGGACTCGCAGACGCTTCGATATTTTCAAACTTACTGTCGACGTTGGTTTCTGAGATGTTGTTGTCGGTCATAAGGTAAACGCTTGCTTTGCTGTCGCCCATGACCTTGACCATAACGCTGATCTTGTAATAAGAGTTCGCGTTGAGCGTGAAACTGTTTGAAACGTAACCTACGCGCACGAATTCTTTCGCAAGACCTTCAACGTTCGCGGAATTGATGAGAAGGTAAGAGTCGCCGCCTGCATAAGTGCCGAATGTTTCAACGTCTTCTTCTTTGCATTTAAACGGTGCGGTTTTGAGCGTGTCCGCGGTAATGCCGAGTTTCGTTGCAAGGTTATTAAGCAGGTTTTCGCGATTTACGTCGACGATGCCCGCAACTGCCTTATCTTTCTCGCCTTTAAGCGTCCAGCCGGAAGGTACGCCGAAAGAAGTGCTTTGGAACACTGCCTCGGTGTTGCCTGAATCTTTGCCGCCGTCCTTGAAGAACTTCGTATCGGAGTAGTTGTATTTCTGGAACTGACCGTTGGTGAACGTTTCGCCCGAAAGCGTTTCATACCAGTCGTATTTCTTTTCGTACGTGCCGGAAGCCGACGCGCTGTTGTATTTTGTATAATCCGTTTCGACAAGAGAAGCGTTTGCGATATAAGCCGTGCCGCTGAACAGGGTGGAGCTTGTGAACGCGCCGCCGCTGCCCAAAGAGATTTCAAACGTTACGTCCTGATTTTGGAGCGACGCGGTGTGGAAGTAGCAAACGAGTTCGCGATAGCCGTTAAGGCTCGACGAGCTGTCCGCAAGGTCTTTGTCGGTGGTAACCGCGGCAAACGTCGCGATTGCTTTTGCGGCAGAGTTTACGTCTTTATCGCCGTCGTATACGGTCAGGACAACGCCCGAAGTCGAAGGAACGTCAACCGTTCTTACCCATACGCTGAAACGGTAATAAGTGTCTTTTTGAAGGGTTGCCTTGGTCTGGAATTTCGCAAGGGTTGCTTTCGCCGACGTGAATTTTCTGTTTCTTGCCGAGAAGATCGACGAAACGTAAGGCGTTTTATCGTCTGCCGAGAATTCTTCTCCGTCGCCGGTGATGGTCACGGGAACGCCGTTGATGTCGGTGCCGCTCTTGTTGACGAAAGCGTCGGTGAGTTTATTGTCTTCCGGTTTGAAACGGTTGTCGGTGACGTTGTTGCCGGTCTGCGTGGTGTCGTCGGTTTCTTCGATTTTAAGGTCGTCGACAAGGATATAACCTTTTGCTTTGTTTTTGTCGTCGCTGTCCTTACCGAGACCGAAGTGGAAGTAAAGTTCATCCGCGGTATTCTCGTTTGCGTAAACGTAGAAGGTATATTCGTTCCAGCCGTTGTTTTCGCTGTCTTTTTGTGCGATTTCGATAACGGTGTTGTCGGACAAATCTTTGCTCTTACCAAGGGCAAGGTACGCTTTGCCGTTTTCGACGTATTTCGTGTTCAGAGAAACGGTTACTTTGTAATATCCGCCGCGCTTGAAGTAAAGGGGATTCGTGGTGTAAAAGCCCATTCTCGCGTCGGCGACGTTATAGATTGCGAAAACGCTGCCGTGTCCTTTGACCGCAGCCGCGTCAACGGTATATTCGTTCACAAGGGTGATTTTGCCGTCTTTTGCGTCGACTTCGTTCACAAGACCGTAGTTGCTGTTGGTGTCGGTTGTCGTAACTCTGTTGTAAAGATAAGGATAATCCGACGTGGTTTTGTAATCGAAGCTGCCGTTGGGAACGGAAAGGGTAATCGTTTTTACGTTTTCGGTGGGCAGGACGGTATCGTCTTTGACGGTGGTCAGACGGATATTGTCAAAGAAAGCGTAACCGCTTGTTTTGTATTCGTCGCGCAGGTTGTTGTTGCCCAGCATGAGTTGCAGTTCCAACGAAGTGCTGCCGTTGTATTTTCCGTCGATAATGAAGGAATAAGTCGTCCATTCGCCGACGGTGATCGCGTCGAAACTTGCATAGCCTTCGGTTGCGGGAATCGACGAGCCCGAAGAATAACTTTTTGCGATTTTGATTGTCGCGCCTTTTTTCTCGCCGCCGTTAAGGTTTGCGGTTCTCACGTCGACCTGCAAAAGGTATTTCGTGTTTGCCGCCGCGCTGAACTCCGAGGATCTGTACATATAGTAACGGGCTTCCGTGTTGTTTATCATAAGAACGTTGTCGTCCTTATTATAATTTTTTGCGTCTTCTTCGCCCGTCAGGCGTTTCGCGTCGAATTTCGAAAAGGTGCACCATGCGCCGAGATTTTGATAATCCGCAAGGTTGATAACGCCGCGTTTTACGGTTTCGAGCTTGGGAAGGGTGCTGCCTTCGGTATCAGACGTCGGCGAACCGGTGAAACTCGACGGGGCGTAAGGATATCCTTTGTCCGACGTCGTGTAAGACCTGAAATTGCCGTTTGTGAATGACGGAGAAGCGCTCGTATTGTCGGGTGTCTTGTTGTCGTCGGGCTTTTTGTTGCATGCCGCAAGAAGAACGACGGACACGATAAGCGTCAGACATACGAGAAGTGTGAGCAATTTTTTAAGATTGAGTTTGTTCATTTCGACTCCTGTATAGTGTGTACTATACGCACGTTGCGTGCGTTAAAAATAAAATATACATATTGCATTATAATACATATCAATATTTTTGGCAAATAAAAATGATTATTTTGCACTGTTATTTTGACGTCGTGATGATAACACGCCGGGTTAAAACAAAACTAAAAGACGGCGCCGTATTATTTTTTGAAAAATCAAGATACTACGGTTATGCAAAAATACGCGCGGGTCGAAAAGAAAAAAGAAGTTTTAAGGACGGCGGCGTTGATACTTTCCGGCGCGGTCACGGGGATACTGTCGGGGTTTTTCGGCGGCGGGGGCGGAATGCTTGTCGTGCCTGCGCTGACGTTTATTATGAAACTTACCGAAAAGCAGGCGCACGCAACCGCAATCGCCGTGATTCTGCCCGTTACCGTCGTCGGTGCGGTAACTTATCTTTTGCGCGGAGTTTCCGCGGGGGACGGTTTTGCGGGGACTGCCATAGGCGTTGTTATCGGCGGTCTTGCGGGTGCGATGCTTCTCAATAAATTGTCGAACAAGTTTGTTTCGTTTTTGTTTTACGGCGTGATGATTGCGGCGGGAATAAAAATGGTTTTGTGACACAAAACGATGTTTAAGTTGTGAAATGGAAGTTTTATTTATCGTTTTCGGAATAATCGGTGGATTGCTCGGAGGAATGGGTATGGGCGGCGGAACGCTGCTTATTCCGCTTCTGACTCTTGGGCTCGACGTGCCGCAACAGACGGCGCAACTTCTGAATTTATTGACGTTCATCCCGATGAGCGCGTTTGCTCTTATCGTCCACGCAAAAAACGGATACGTCGTAAAGAAGCGTATCTTTTTCGTTATTCTGCCTGCGCTGGCGTTTGCAATTTTGGGCAGCGTTTTCGCAACGAAAATATCCGCCGAAGTTCTGAAAAAAGCGTTCGGTTACTTTCTGATACTTCTCGGCGGCACGTATTTCATAAGTTGTTTCGTCAAAAAAATTCGTGATAAATAGGAAAAATATGAAAATGTTTGAAAAAATCGCGGAAAACGCCGTGATTTTTACCAAAAAAACGTTAAAAAATTAACTTTCTATCAGTTTTAATTTTTTATTTTACAAATATTTATAATAAGTGTTATCATAAAATTATCGTGAAATAAGGAGGGACATAATTTTTGATTTTCACTTTTAAAAGAGGCGTTCACCCGGACGGCAAAAAGAAGTTGACGGAAAACGTCGCGCTTTCGGATTTTCCGACGCCCGTTTCAGTCTGCATACCTTTGTCGCAACACATCGGTGCGCCTGCCGAACCCGTCGTCAACGTCGGCGATTACGTCAAAGAAGGGCAACTTATCGGAAAATCGACGGGTTTTGTTTCCGCAAACGTGTTTTCGTCCGTTTCGGGCACGGTTACGGGATTTATGACTTTGCCGACCGCTCCCGGCGGAACGTGCAATCACGTCGTCATCGCAAACGACGAAAAATACGACAAAGTTACGCTTCCCGCTCTGAACGACCCTTCGCCCGAAGAAATCGTGCACAGGATTCAGGAAGCCGGTATCGTCGGCGCGACTTTCCCGACTCACGTCAAACTTTCGCCGAAAACCCACGTCGACACACTTATCATAAACGCCGCCGAGTGCGAGCCTTACATCACCTGCGATTATCGTCTTCTTCTTGAAAAGACGGATGAATTCATCGCAGGCGTTTTGTTGCTGAAAAAGGCCCTCGGCGCGGAACACGTCTTTATCGGTATCGAAAAGAACAAGCCGGAAGCGATCAAAAAACTTATCGCCGACTGCGCGAATACCGACATCGCCGTTGCGCCGTGCAAGGTGAAATACCCGCAGGGCGCGGAAAAACAGTTGATTTATGCCGTGACGCGCAGGAAAGTTCCCTGCGGCGGACTTCCCGCGGACGTCGGCGTCGTCGTATCGAACGTTCATACGGCTTATTCGGTGGCGCGCGCCGTTTATAACGGTGAGCCTTCCTACAAAAGGGCAATGACGGTATCGGGAAGCGGCGTGCAGAATCCCGGCAACTTCTGGGTAAGGACGGGTACGTCTTATCAGTTCATATACGACACACTCGACAAAGACGTGTCGTTGCCCGAAAAGAACGTAAAAATCATATCCGGCGGCCCGATGATGGGATTCGCTCAGCCGTCGATGCGAGTCTGCACGACAAAAGGCAGTTCGAGTCTGCTGTTTCTGACGGAACAGGACGTCGAAAACAAGCCCCGTACGCAGTGCATCAACTGCGCCGGCTGTGCAAAAGTCTGTCCGATGCACCTTATGCCGATGAAAATCGAGGCGGCGGTTCTTTCGGGCGACTGGGAAGACGCGAAAAAATACGGCGTGCTTAATTGCATCGAATGCGGTTGCTGCGCTTATAACTGTCCTGCGAAACGCCCGCTCACTCAGGCAATCCGTCTTGGCAAGAAAACCATAAAGGAGAAGAAGATTTAATATGAACGACAGCAGTTATAAATACATAGTTTCGACTTCTCCGCACATCACGAACGGCAGAACGACAAGGGGCGTTATGTTTGACGTAATAGTCGCGCTTATGCCCGCGGTAATAGCGTCGTTTTTGCTGTACGGACTGTACACTTTGCTCATGACGGCGGTTTGCGTCGCGAGCGCGGTTTTCGGGGAATATATTTACAACCTTATCAGGAAAAAACCGCACACCGTCAACGATTTGTCGGCGGTCGTAACGGGCATACTTCTGGGGCTCAATCTCACGCCGACCGTTCCGGTTTACGTGCCGATTATCGGCGGAATTTTCGCGACGTTTGTCGTAAAGATGCTTTTCGGCGGACTCGGCAAAAACTTTGCAAACCCCGCAATCACGGCTCGTATTTTCGTTATGCTTGCCTGGACGACGGCGATGACGACTTTCGTCGCTCCCATCGACTTGTCGAACGGCGGCGCGGAACTTGTCAAATATTTCAACCACGATACCGTCAACGCTCTGACTTCGGCAACTCCGCTCGTCGGACTTAAAGAAGGCGCGGTGAACGCGTCCGCGCTCGATTTGTTCCTGGGAAGAACGGGGGGCTCTGCCGGTGAAACGTGCGCGCTTGCGCTTATCATCGGCGGCGTATACCTTGCGATAAGAAAGGTCATCGACGTTAAAATTCCGCTTATCTTCATACTCACGTATTTCCTTGTCACGCTTGCGATTTACAAGGACGCGAACGTTGCGGGCTGCGGCATTTTGTCGGGCGGACTGCTTCTCGGCGCGATATTTATGGCAACGGATTACTCCACGTCGCCCGATACCGTTATCGGCACGTGCATTTATGCGTTCGGTTGCGGGCTTCTCACGGCGATTTTCAGAAAGTACGGCAGTATGCCCGAAGGCGTTTCGTTTGCGATACTGCTTATGAACGTCGTTACGCCGCTGCTTGACAAATACATTCGTCCCCGTCCTTTCGGTTACGTCAAACCGGTTAAACCGAAAAAGGGCAAAAAATCCGAAAAGGAGGCGCAGGCATAATGGCAAGGAAAGAAAGAAAACCCAATAAACTCGTCGTGTGGCTGAAAGACCACCCGATGCCCGCTTGCGTGATAGTATTGTCGTTGATCGCTCTTATCGCCGGGCTTCTTCTCGGCGGAGTAAACCAACTTACCTATCAGTCGCCCGAAGAAAAACTTGCGAAAAACCTCAGTAAGGCTTACGAAAGCGCCGCCGGCTGGACAAAGGTTGAAAACCTTTCGGATTACAACGTTTCGCCAAGCGATTCTTCAACGACGCTTACGGCGGCTTACAAGAGCGCGGCAGAAGGGAAAGACGTTTATATTTACACGACTTCCGCAAAAGGATACAAGTCGGGGCTTGAACTTATGATCGTCGTCGAAAACGATAAAATCATAAAGATTATGAAAACGTCCTCGTCCGAAACCATGGGCATCGAAAGCAAGGAAAGTTTCCTTAATCAGTTTTACAACGTCGACCTGACGACAATCGACGGGTTCAGAACAAACAAGCAAAAAACGACTCTCGGCAAGGAAGTGTCCGCCGTGTCGTCGGCAACGAAAACGTCCAACGCGGTTGCGTCGAGCGTCGATATTGTCGCAAAATACCACAAAGCAATCAAAGGGGGTAACAAATAATGAGAGCAGGAAAAAACCCCAACAGTAAATGGAAAATCGTGACGAACGGCATTGTCCGCAATAACCCCACGTTCCGTCTGGTTCTTGGCACTTGCCCGACGCTTGCGCTGACGACCGCGGCGATGAACGGCATATATATGGGGCTTGCGACGACCTTCGTCCTTGTGTGCAGCAACGTGATGATTTCGCTTCTTCGAAACATCATTCCCGACAAAGTCCGTATCCCGGCGTACGTCCTGATTATCGCGACTTTCGTCACCGTCCTCGATATGGCGATGGAATACGCTTTACCCGACGTTTATGAAATATTGGGACTTTATCTGCCGTTAATCGTCGTTAACTGCATCATTCTGGCAAGAGCGGAATCGTTTGCGTCCTGCAACTCCGTCGGCGACAGCGCGCTTGACGGGCTTGGAATGGGGCTTGGATTTATGTGTTCGCTCACCGTTATGGGCTGCATCAGAGAAGTCATCGGCGCAGGTACTTTCTTCGGTATCGCAATCGGAAGTCTTCCCGAATATTCGATGTCGGTAATTGCGATGGCTCCCGGCGGATTTTTGGTGTACGGACTTATGATGGCTGCCGTAAACTACATCAGCAACAGAAAACGCGATAAGGCTCTTCGCGAAGAAATCCGCATTGAAGAACTGAAACCCATTATCATAAAGGAGGGTAAATAAATGTCGTACTTATACATTATTATCGGCGCGATATTCGTAAACAACTTTATCCTCGCGCAATTTTTGGGAATCTGTCCTTTCCTCGGCGTGTCCAAAAAGACCGACAGCGCGCTCGGTATGGGCGTTGCGGTTATCTTCGTTATGGGCGTCGCGTCGATTATTACTTACGCGGTCAACCTTCTTCTTATTAAGTGGAACGTCGAATACATTCAGACGATTGCGTTCATTCTCGTCATCGCCGCGCTCGTGCAGCTTGTCGAAATCGTAATCAAGCGTTTCAGCCCGGGCTTGTATAACGCGCTGGGCGTATATCTGCCGCTTATCACGACGAACTGCGCCGTTCTGGGCGTTGCAATCGTCAACGTTACGCCGTCGTACGGATACAACCTTATTCAAGCGTTTCTGAACGGCGTTTTCAGCGGCGTCGGCTTCACGCTCGCAATCGTACTTATGGCGGGCATACGCGAGAAATTGCGTCACAGCGATATCCCCGAAAGTTTTCAGGGTTTCCCCATTACGCTTGTTGCGGCGTCCATTATGAGTATGGCGTTCACGGCGTTCGGCGGTATGATTTAAGGAGGGCGGAAATATGATTAATTTATTAGCGGCGTCGAAAGCGCTTCAAGTATTTATCCCCGCATTAATCCTTCTTGTCCTTGCAATGCTGTTCGCGATTGCGCTTGCGTATCTCGGAAAGAAACTTGCGGTAAGCCGCGACGAACGCATTGACCAGGTCAGGGATTGTCTGTCGGGCGCAAACTGCGGCGCGTGCGGATACGCCGGTTGCGACGGTTTTGCAACCGCTCTTGTCGAAGGAAAGGCGGAACTTTCCTCCTGCAACGCAACCTCAAAAGAAAAGAAAGAAGAAATCGCGGAAATTCTGGGACTCACCGACACCGGCGAAGCGACGAAAGTCGTCGTTTGCTGCCACGGCGGTCAGGACGCGAAAGATAAATACGATTACGTCGGATACGGCGATTGCAGAAGTATGGAACTTCTTGCAGGCGGTCGCAAACAGTGTGCCTGGGGCTGTCTGGGAACGGGCTCCTGCGTGGACGCGTGCCAGCATCACGCCGTTACCGTAAAACAGAAAGGATATTCCGAAGTGTCATTAAGCAAGTGCATTTCCTGCGGCAGGTGCATTTCGGTGTGTCCGAAAAAGATAATAAAAAGGATCCCCGCAAGCGCGACTTATTACGTTGCGTGCAGCAATCACCAGAAAGGCAAGGAAGTGCGCGAACTTTGCACGAAAGGCTGTATCGCGTGCGGTATCTGCGTGAAACAGTGCGAGGTCGGCGCGATAACCATCGTCGACAACCTTGCCACAATCGATTACACGAAATGCATAAACTGCGGTAAATGCGCCGCGAAATGTCCGCAACGTTGCATAGTCTCGACGGATGCCAACAGATAGTAATACGACCTCAGGTTTTACGCCGTGTTTTTGGCTAATACTGCGTTACGCTCACGGCTTATACGGGACAGCGTGAAATAACAAAATCGCATTCTTCAAAAACGTCCCCGCGCAATGCGGGGATTTTTTTGCGCGTTATTTTGAAAAATCGTCGAAAATCGCCCGAAAAAATTGTCAAAAAGTGCAAAAATTTGAAAATACCCCCTATACAAACGTTTTTTTATATGTTATAATTCCATTAGTTTTAGGTTCAATAATAAACAACAATATACAAGTTTTAAGGATTTTTTTATGGAAAAGATTGCAATTATCGATTTAGGTTCAAATTCCGCGCGTCTCGTACTCGTCAACATTCTCGAAGGCGGATATTTTGTCGTTTTCGACGAATTGAAGGAATCCGTACGCCTCGGGCAGGATATGGACTGGGACGGCTTTTTGAAGCCGCAACGCATCGCGCAAACGATAAAAACGCTGAAAATGTTCCGCCGTCTTTGCGACGCGAACGGCGTTGAAAAGATTTACGCTTACGCAACTTCCGCCGTACGCCGCGCCAAAAACCAGAAAAGTTTTCTTGACGAAGTCGCGGTTTCGTGCGGTATCAAGATTCAGGTTCTGACAAAGGACGAACAGGCAAACCTTGTTTATCAGGGCGTCATCAACAGTCTGGAAGTGCCCAAAGGGCTTATTATGGACATCGGCGGCGGCAGCACGCAGTTCTTTTATTACAGCCGCAAGAATATCCTTGCCAGCGAAACGCTGCCTTTCGGCTCGGTTACGCTTACCGACCTTTTCAAAAACGATAATTGCCCGCCCGAAGAAAAGGCGAAAAAAGTTCAGGATTTCATCAAAGAACATCTTGACAGGATCGAATGGTTCAAAGAAATCGATCCCGATACGCAATTCGTCGGCGTCGGCGGCACGTTCAGAAACCTCGGTCGTATAAGCAGGAATATCAAAAAATACCCGCTCGATATGATGCACAATTACCATCTTTCGACGGAAGAATTCAATCAGATTTACAACACCATCAAAACGCTTGACCTTGACCGCACCCAAAAAATCAAAGGGTTGTCGTCGGGACGCGCCGATATTTTCCCGACCGCGCTTGCAGTCGTTAAGGAAGTTATTGATTACGTCGGTCTCAACGAAATCATCGTCAGCGGTTGCGGACTTCGCGAAGGCGCAATGTTCCGCTATGCCGTGCCCAGCACCAACGAGAAGCCGTTGTCGGATATTCTGGGACACAGTATTCAGACGCTCATGCATTATTTCGACGCGAACATTCCCCATGCGGAACATGTGTATAATCTGTCGTTACAGCTGTTTAAGCAGTTAAAAGTGCTGCATAAACTGCCCAGAGCGTACGTTAAGGTGTTGCGAGTCGCCGCGCTTCTGCACGACAGCGGCATGCGTATCAAGTTCTATGACCACCATCGCCACAGCAGTTATATCATCTTAAACAGCAACCTTTACGGCATTTCGCAAAAGGATCTTGTCGTGGCGGCGTTCGTCGCGGGCGGTCACAAAAAGAGCGACTTTAACGAACTTGATATGAGCAAATACCGCGTCCTGCTTTCTCAGGAAGACGTCGAGGCAATCAAAAAACTTTCGGTCATTCTGCGTATTGCGGAAAGTTTCGACAGAAGCCAAAGCGGGCTTATCACCGGCATCAACTGCGACGTGCTCGGCGACAGCGTGATTATGAAAACGGAAACCGAAGGAGACTGCTCGCTTGAAATCAAGGAAGCACTCACGGCCTCGTCCGAGTTCAAGCGCGCATACGGTAAAAACCTTGAAATCTTATAATGACGTAAAAGTGGTTCTTGCGTCGGGTTCGCCCCGAAGGAAGGAACTTTTAAGGGAGATTTTTCCCGAATTTACGATATCGGTAAACGACGCGCCCGAAAAGAAAATCGGGCGTTTTCCGTCAAAACTCGTCACCGATAACGCGCGCGAAAAAGCAATGGCGTCCGACGCTTTGGACGCGCTTGTCGTCGCCGCGGATACCGTCGTTTTTATGGACGGCAGATATTTTCTGAAACCCAAGGACGAGAACGACGCCACGGAAATGCTGAAAACCTTGTCAAATCGCACGCATTTTGTTTATACCGGCGTCGCGTTGAGATTCAACGAAAAAATCACGACTTTTTACGTCGTGTCGAAAGTTAAAATGAAAAACCTTTCGTCGGATACGATTAAGGAATACGTCGCAACGGGCAGCCCCCTGGACAAAGCCGGCTCGTACGGCATTCAGGACGACGTCGTCGTGGCGGGTTATTCCGGCAGTTTCTCAAATATTATGGGCTTGCCCGTCGAAGAAACGGCCGTGCGTATCGACGAATTTTTAAGGAGTATTTATGGCACTCATGGAACTTGCCGTTGATTTCGGCTCGTCTTACATTACGATTTATAAGCGCGGCGAAGGCATCGTTCTGAAAGAAGCGTCGGTCGTCGTCGTCAGCACGCACAAGAAGAAACGCGAAGTTGTGGAATCGGGAAACGCCGCGAAAAACTACGTCAGAACGACGATGGGAAACGCGCGTGAAATTTATCCCGTGCGCGAAGGCGTCGTTGTGAGCGTCGAGGACGCGTCGCTTATGATGAGCGAATTTATCAAAAGACTTTTGCCCGAAAAGATTTTCAAGCCGCAAATCCGCGCGGTCGTGATGATCTCGTCGGGACTTACCGTTGTCGAAAGGCGCGACGTCGAAACGGTTATGCTAAACGCCGGCGTGAAAGACGTCGTTCTTGTTGAGTCGCCGCTTGCGCTGCTTGCATACACTAACAGCGTCGGCGGACTCTTTCTGGATATCGGCGGCGGCACTGCGGAAGTCGCAAGCGTCACGAAAAACGGAATTTCCGCGGCGTGCAGCGTGAATATCGCAGGCGCGATGCTCAATTCCAAAATCATTGATTATTTCGTTGAAAATTACGGCTTGAAAATCGGCGATTATACCGCGGAGAAGTTGAAACTTGACGTCGGCAGTATGTACGACAACGATTTGTCGGCAACCGAAATCAGCGGTCGCGACGTTCTGGACGGAACGCCCCGCAGTATGGAAGCGTCGGCAAAAGACGTGCGCCGCGCCATTTCAAAATCCATCGACGCTCTTATCGAAGTCGTTGAAAACGTCCTGAATATGACTCCGCCCGAACTTGCGGGTGAAATCGGCAAAAAGGGCATTTTCATTTCGGGCGGCACGTCGGAACTTCCGGGGCTTATCGAATATCTGGGCGTCAGGCTTTACCTGCCGATAACGCAACTGAAAGATTATGACAATGCCGCGGCTCTCGGCGGCGGCGTGCTTCTGGAAGACGGCAAAGCGTTAAGTCAGATGCTTAATATGAAGGTTGATTGACGGATATTTATCGAAATCGTCCGAAAAATCAATAAAAACATATAAAAACAAGCAAAATCACGAAAAAATACATTGAGTGTTCTTTTGACACAAAAGACTGTGGTTTTGACATAAATCGACATAATCGGCGTTTCTTTTACGGGAAACGCTTTTTTTTGCAGAATTTCACGGTTTACCATATATGCGGAGGTAAATTGTGGGAAGAAAAATTGTTGTTACATCGGGAAAAGGCGGCGTCGGCAAAACGACGCTCACGGCAAGTCTCGGAATCGCGATTGCGGAAACGGGCAAAAAAGTCGTGCTTGTGGACGCCGATATTGGGCTTAATAACCTTGACGTCGTGCTTGCGGTCGAAAACAAGGTGGTTTACGACGTCCTTGACGTCATATCGGGGAAATGCAGACTGAAACAGGCGTTGATTCAGGACGTCGACAATCCCACGCTTTACGTTTTGCCGTCGGCGAAAATTCAGGACAGTCCGCTTATTACGGCGTGCAGTTTCCGAAACGTAGTGGACGCGCTCGCGCTCAACTTCGATTTCGTGATAATAGATTGTCCCGCAGGTATCGACAACGGACAGTCTACCCGTATGCCGGGACTGGGTGAGCCAGGTGTCAAC
>ENA-OOSI01000269-OOSI01000269.1-human-gut-metagenome-genome-assembly--contig:-NODE-269-length-16814-cov-2.574259_pt1 | contig 16814 bp, 17 predicted proteins | sample MGYA00241171_ERZ501200 | MGnify/ENA primary metagenome ERZ501200 (study PRJEB25962, sample SAMEA2042554) | human gut metagenome | biome: human gut; feature: human-associated habitat; material: faeces...
TTTTTCTTCTTCATTTAAATTTTTTGGAACCATTATTTTAACTTCTGCTACTAAATCCCCTCTTCCGCCTTTTCCATCTTTGTAACCCTTGTTTGGAATTCTAACTTTTTCTCCACTTTCTGTTCCTTGTGGAATACATAACGAAACTGTTTCGTCTATAGAATTTATGCTTACTTTTGTTCCAAGTGCTGCCTCCCAAGGCGTAATTTTTAAGTCTGTATATAGATCCAATCCATTTAGTCTGTATTTTTTTCCATTTTGTATATTTATTTTAATAAATAAATCTCCATTCTTTCCACCGTTAACGCCTTCTTTACCTTGTCCAAGCAATCTTACCTTTTCATTATTTCTTATTCCTTCTGGAATGGTAATTGCAAAAGTTTTCATCTTGCCATCTATTGTTCTAAGAGATATCTTTTTCTCTGTTCCAAAAAAAGCCTCTTCTATATTAACATCTACTTCTGTTTCTATGTTCTCACCTTTTACAGGGATTTTTTTTGTGACTTTTCCATTTTCTAAATTATTCTCTCCAAAAAACATGCTAAAAAAATCTCCAATTGTTGAACTTTTGTTTGAGCTATTGGCTGTTTCCTCTTTTTTGTTTTTACCTATACGTGAATTCCACATTCTATCATATTTTCTTCTTGAAGCCATATCAGATAAAGTTTTATATGCTTCATTTATATCCTTAAATCTTTCTTCTGAAAATCTATTATTTGAGTTTATGTCTGGGTGATATTTTTTCGCCTGTTCTCTATATGCCAGTTTTATTTCTTCATTAGTTGCTTTGGATGTATCTAATCCAAGTATTTTATAATAGTCTTTAAAAATCATATTATGCCTCCCAAAACAATTATGACATAATTATAGCATATAGTCACTACAAAATAAATAGTTTTGCAAAAAAAATAAAAGGCAAAAGTGCCAGTTAGGAAGCATCTTCCCATACTGTCACTTCTCCTTTTTTTAGACTTTTTTGCACATCTATTACTCTTTGATTTTCTGAACCTCGCCATTCTAGTTTGGGATTGTGTAATTCATCTGCATATTGCCCATCTACTAGTACATCTATATAGTGCATTACTTCTTTATCTTTCAAGTCCTTGTCAAATTTAAAACCTGTCCATGCCCATAAATTTTTATTTGGAAATTTTTCTTTAAATGTTTTTGCAAGTTTAGTTGTACCTTCTATATTTTTAGGATGCATTGGTTCTCCGCCCAAAATAGACAATCCCTCTATGTGGTCATTATTGCAAAGTTCCATTACCCTATTTATTGTTTCATCTGTAAATTCTTTGCCTCCGTTAAAGTCATGTGTCTCTGGATTAAAGCAGTTTTTACAGTTAAAAGCACATCCCTGCATAAATATGGATACTCTTACTCCTGGGCCATCTGCTATATCCATTTTTCTAATTTTGTTGTATTTCATATTTTATCTCTTCCCTTCATTATGTCATAAATTTAATTATAAATTTTTCTTTACTCGTCATCTTTATTATCTATATGTAATACTCTTTCTTTGATTTCCTGTGTTCTACCTTTATTCCAAAATTGACTTCCTATATATCCACAAGTTCTTCTTGCAACATTTAAAGTATTATGATCTTTATTTCCGCAGTTCGGACAATACCATTCCAAATTATCATTTATCAAAATCTCTCCATCAAATCCACATTTTTGGCAATAGTCTGATTTTGTATTTAGTTCTGCGTACATAATATTATCATATATAAATTGAATTACTTGTAATACAACTTCTAAGTTGTTTTGTAGATTTGGCGTTTCAATATATGATATAGCTCCTCCAGGACTCAATTTTTGGAATTTGCTTTCTAATTTTAGCTTAGAAAATGCATCTATATCTTCAAATACTGGTACATGGTAAGAATTTGTAATATAGTTTCTGTCTGTAATTCCTTCTACTACTCCAAATCTCTTTTTTAGACATTTCGCAAATTTATATGTTGTAGATTCTATTGGTGTTCCATATACACTGTAATCTATTTGTTCTGCTTCTTTCCACTGTTTACATTTGTCATTTAGTTTTTGCATTACCTTTAATGCAAAAGCTTCTCCAACTCCACCATCTGTATGACTGTTACCTGTCATGTATTTTACACATTCATATAACCCTGCATATCCTAGTGATATTGTTGAATAACCATTATGTAATAGTTTGTCTATGCTTTCACCTTTTTTTAGTCTTGCTAATGCTCCATGTTGCCATAAAATTGGTGCTACATCACTTGTTACTTTGCTTAATCTCTCATGCCTAATTCTTAAAGCCTTATGGCATAGCTCTAATCTTTCTTCATATATTTTCCAGAATTTATCTTCATCTTGGTTTGAAGATAATGCTACATCTACCAAGTTTATTGTTACAACTCCTTGATTAAATCTTCCATAATACTTTGGTTTATTAGTTTCTGGATCTACATATGGGGTTAAGAATGAACGGCAACCCATACATGGATAACAATTTCCATTTCCGTTTTTATCTATTTTATATTCTTTCATTTTCTTTTCTGAAATATAATCTGGTACTAATCTTTTTGCAGTACATTTTGCTGCTAATTCTGTTAAGTACCAATACTTACTTCCTTTACGGATGTTGTCTTCTTCTAATATATACAATAATTTTGGAAATGCAGGTGTTATATAAACTCCTTTTTCATTTTTGAAACCTTCTATTCTTTGTTTTAAGAATTCTTCTATAATCATTGCCAATTCTTTTTTGTATTCGTCTGTTTCTCCTAAATACATGCAAACTGATAAGAATGGTGCTTGTCCATTTGTATTTGTCATTGAGTTTACCTGATAATTAAATGTTTGAACTCCATCTTCAATTTCTTTCTTTATGTCTTGCTTTGCGTATTCTTCACATTGTTTCTCTGATAATCCTCTTTGTTTATATTTTTTATAATATCTGTCATAACTACTTCTTACAAATGGTGCCAAATGTGTTAGGGAAACTGTTGCTCCACCATATGTAGATGATGTAACTCCTAAAATTATTTGTGTAGCTATAGTCATTGCAGTCAAAAATCTATGTGGTTTTTCTATCATAACTCCATTCATTATTGTTCCATTTTGTAGCATGTCCTCTAAATTAATTAATTCACAATTTGTTAAAGCATTTTGCGCAAAATAGTCTGCATCATGAAAATGAATAATTCCCTCATCATGTGCTTTTACTACATCTTCCGGTAATAAAAATCTTCTTGTTATATCTGTACTTGTTATTCCCGCTAAGTAATCTCTTTGAGTTGTTACAACTTGTGCATTTTTGTTTGAATTCTCGTTATTCCAGTACTCGTTTTCTCCTTCTATTAGTTCCTTTATTGACTGATCTGTTGTGTTTGATTTTCTTACTAATGCTCTTGTATAACGATATGTAATATATTTTTTTGATAGTGCATATTTTCCAAAAGACATTAATTGTTCCTCAATAATGTCTTGTATATCTTCTACTAAAATTCTCTTTTTGTCTAGCTCCTCTATATAGTTTATAATCTCATTTATCTCTTCCTTAGAAGCACGCTCTTTTGGTTTTACCTCTTTATTTGCTTTTTCTATAGCTGTTCTTATTTTAGACCTATCAAAGTCTACTATTTTTCCATCTCTTTTAATTACCTGCATGTGAGTACCCCCTTATATATTTTGTTTATTTTTTCTCTGTACAGCAGAGGATTTCTTTAGTTATTTTCAATTTCTTCTTATGTGATAATTTTTTGTTTTCGTTTTTAATTTATCCCTATAATATCCTATCTTTTTTATAATGTCAAACTCATATTTGTTATGTAACATATGCGTTTTTTTTATTGTTTTTTTAATATTTTCCGGCTATTTTTCCATTAATTTCAAACTGTTTTTTTGACAACTTTTTTGTTGAAACGCCTATTTGCCTACGTTTTTATTTTATATTACAAAATTATTACAGTTTTGTTACAAATTCATATCATTGAAAGGGCTGTCCCTTTAAAATACATTTTTAATATGATAAACATAGTTTTTATCTGCTATATATATTTCTATTATATCCATTCTAATAGCTTCTTCCTCTAATTTATTTATATATATATAATATTCTATTGTTCTTTTTAAATGTTTTTGCTTTATTTTATTTACAGAATCTGCAGGTTCTCCATAATCAGAGTTGGTACGCGTTTTTACCTCCACAAATACATACTCTTTATTATCTTTTGCTATAATATCTATTTCTCCTTGTTTACAACTAAAATTTCTATTTAATATTTCATAGTTTTGACTTTTTAAATAGTTTGTTGCAATTTGTTCACCTAATATACCTAATTCATGTTTTAAATACATATATTACTCCTAACATTTGCAAATGCTATTGCCGGGCATGCTTTTTACATAACCATCTATTTCCATCAAAGATAAAATACTATTTAACTCTTGCATATTTATATTGGCCTTTCTACTTATTTCGTTTATATTTATAGGTTCATATTGAAGATATCTATATATTTTTTGATACTGTTCTGGCATTTCGATTTCTTTTTCTTGCTCTTCAGGTAATATGTAAAAATCTAATATATCTTCAGGTGATGTAATTAATATAGCTCCTTGCTTTAATAGTCTATTTGTCCCAACTCCTTGTTTGCTGTCTATATTGCTTGGTATACAAAAAAGTGGCTTTTGAGCTTCTATGGTATATTTAGCTGTTATACTGCTTCCACTTCTATAACCCGCTTCTACTACTAAAGTTCCCATTGCTAGTCCGCTAATTATTCTATTTCTTTGAGGAAATGTTGTTAAGTCTGCCTTTCTACTTGGTTCATATTCACTAACAATGCATCCACCACATCTTATAATTTGATTATACAAATTAGTATGTTCTTCTGGAAATATATGCTCAAATCCACTTCCTATAACAGCAATTGTACTTCCCTTTTGACTTAATGCACCTAAATGTGCCTCCGCATCTATTCCCATTGCTAATCCACTTACTACACATATATTGTTTTTTGAAAGTTCCTTTGCAAAATCAAAAGCATATTTTTTTCCATATTGAGTACAATCTCTAGAGCCCACAATTGCTATTGAATTTTTGCTTAATAATGTATAATCTCCTTCTACATATATTTTTTTAGGGGGTGTTTTTACATTCAATAATCTATGTGGATATTCAACATCTGTAATTTTTATTATTTTAATATTCAATGCCTCCATTCTTTTTTCTGTTAATTTTTCCAATATTTTTTATCTAAATTTCTATATTGTATTGCTTCTGCTATATGCTCTTTTTGTATATTTTTCGCTTCCGCCAAATCAGCTATTGTTCTTGCAACTTTTAATATTCTAACATGTGCTCTTGCACTTAAATGCAATTTTTCAAATGCATATTGTAATATTTTTTTACTTTCTTCATCTAGTTTGCAATACCTTTCTACTAATTTGGGCGTTAGTTGTGAATTTGAATATATCTTATCTTCTTTATATCTTTTCAATTGAATTTTTCTTGCCATATTTACTCTCTGTTTTATCATTTCTGATGATTCTATTTTGATATTTTCCACTTGTAATTTTTCATATTTTACCGGAGTTACTTCTATTTGAATATCTATTCTATCCAATAGTGGTCCACTTATTTTTCCCATATATCTATTTATTGCTTGCTCACTGCAATTACATTCTTTGTCTGATGCACCATAAAACCCACATGGACATGGATTCATAGAAGCAACAAACATAAAATCACATGGATATGTTAATGTTGCATTTACCCTGCTTATTGTAACAATATTATCTTCTAGTGGTGCTCTTAAAACTTCTAGTGTATTTTTATTAAATTCTGGTAATTCATCTAAAAAAAGTACTCCATAATGTGCCAAACTTATTTCTCCTGGCTTTGGAACTTTTCCACCGCCTATTAAGGAGATTGGAGATATTGTATGGTGTGGAGCTCTAAATGGTCTTGTTGTTATTAGCGGACATTTTTGCGTTAATTTTCCACTTATACTATGTATTTTGGTTATTTCTAGGGCTTCTTCAAAGGTTAAATCAGGCAATATAGATGGTATTCTTCGTGCTAGCATTGTTTTGCCAGAACCGAGGAGAGCCGTATTAACAGTACATTATGCCCACCTGCTGCAGATATTTCTAATGCTCTTTTAACATTTTCTTGTCCTTTTACATCAGAAAAGTCCAAGGCATATTTGTTATTTTTATTAAGTATTTCTTCTGCGTCTATTTTTTCCTCATTTATTACTATCTCTCCATTTAGAAAATCCACTATTTCTGTTAAATTGTTAACTCCAATTATTTCTATTCCATTTACTATTGCTGCCTCTTGCACATTTTCTTTTGGAATTATTATTCTCTTTATATTTAGCTTTTTAGCTTCTATGCATATTGGCAATATTCCATTAACTTTCATAAGTTTTCCATCTAATGATAATTCTCCTATAAATATAGTGTCCTCTAATCTCTGTTGTTTTATTGCTTCTGTGCTTATTAATATTCCAATAGCAATTGGCAAATCAAAATATGGCCCCTCTTTTTTTATTTCTGCTGGAGCTAAATTCACCACTATTTTGCTACTTCTCAATTCATATCCTGAGTTTTTTATTGCTGTTCTTACTCTTTCTTTTGACTCTCTTATACTTGTATCTGGTAACCCAACTGTCTCCCATCCGTGGCATTCCTTTTGCTACATCTACCTGAACATTAATAAGGCATCCATCTAATCCATATAGAGCCATGCTTTTTACTATTGATAACATATTTTACCTCTTCGTGGTTTTTATTTAGAATTTAATTAATTTAGATATTAATAATTTTTATTTATTGAATAAAATAGAGATATACTATTTTTTAATGTATACCTCTATTATAATATATTGATTTTTATTATTTATCAATGCTTTCGACAAAACTAGTCTTTTGTTTTCATTTTTCTACAATGTTTTTATTTACAGGAATACCTGTATATTCTTGCGCTTCTTCTTCTCCATTTAATACTCTTAGCACACCATTTGCTAGTGCTTGCATTTCTTCTTCTCCTGGGATTATTATAATTTTTCCTAAAAATTCTATATATTCTTTTAGACCTTTTACAAAATATTCCTCATATGCTATTCCACCTGTTAATATTATAGCATCTATTTTCCCCTTTAGTACAACACTTTGCGCTCCTACTTCTTTTGCAACTTGATAAATCATTGCATCATAAACAAGTTTTGCATACTTATTCCCTTCTGATATCATCTTTACTACATCTCTTGCATCACTTGTGTCTAAATGTGAAATTAATCCTCCTTTTTTAGTAATTAATTCCTTAATTTCATTTTCAGTGTATTTACCTGAAAAACACATATCAATTAAATCAGTTGCCAATACTTTTCCACTTCTTGTTGGTGCAAATGGTCCTTCTCCATTTAGTCCATTATTTACATCTATAACTTTACCATTTTTATGAGCTCCTACAGATATTCCTCCACCAAGATGAACTACTATTAAATTTAAATCTTCATATCTTTTTCCTATGCTTTTGGCATATTTATGTGCAACTTCTTTTTGGTTTAATGCATGAAAAACTGTTTGGCCATATATGCCTTTAATACCTGTTATTCTAGCAATTTCTTGTTTTTCATCTACTGTTACTGGGTTTACAACATATGCCTTTTTGTTGTTTATCTTAGCTAAATTATGTGCTATTTGTGCTCCCAATACAGAGGCATGTTTCATTGTATATCCTATTTGTGCATGATGCAATAATTTATCATTTACCTCATATGTTCCGCCTTTTACTGCTACTAGTCCACCACCTCTACCTGAAAACGCATCAATACTTTCTAACGGAATATTATTTTTGTTTAATGCTTCAATTACCATAGATGTTCTATATGGCAGTTGTTCAGATATGTCATTAAACTTTGCTAGCCTTTCTGTTTCATGTGTCAAGCTTTCTTTAAAAACCATTTTTTCATCATCAAAGACTGCTATTTTTGTAGATGTTGACCCTGGATTAATTGTTAAAATTCTTTTCATTTTATTCCTTCTTTCTTTTATTTTTCTCTTTTAAATATAATATCTTTCATGTCTGATTTTTCGTAATTAGCTGTTCCATTTTCTACAATATCTCCACATGGCAAGTCTAATGTAATTTTTGCTTTGTATTTGTTTTTATTTATAACTATTATAAAATCAAAGTTAACCGTAAACTTAATATCATCTGTAGTTTTTTCGAGTTTTTTTATTAATGTTCCATCATGTACAATTTGTTCATCATCATTAGATTCATATTTTCCTATTCCCGTATTACTAAATCTTATTGCTATATTGCCACCTTGATTTCCAATTTTCAAATTTCTAGAATCGCTACGTGTTGCTCCATTATACTTTAGAACTTCATCTACAATAGAATCTTCTGCATAGCTATACATTCTTCCTTCTGAACTATTTGGCATATATGCCTTAATCTCGCCGATTTGAGGAGAATTTATAACTTCAATATTTTCTATACTAACACTGTCTATATACATTTGTTTTTCTGATTTATATTCATTGTTTTTGTCTATATAAAAATATATGTCATTATTTTGAAATATGTTAAATGCCCATTTTTTATCTGTTCCTTGTTGTTCTACTCCTTCGGCCGTGCTAACAACTATTATTTTTGATAATTTAAATGGCATATTTTGCTCGCCTTCTACCTCGTATTTTATCATTATTATTGCTATAATTATTAATATTAAAACTAATACTGTAACAGCCACATAAAACTTTATGGTTTGTTTCCTTTTATCAGTTTCCATTTTTCCTCCTTGTATTATTGGCGGAGTGGGTGGGATTCGAACCCACGTGCCTGTTTTCGCAGACTAACTGATTTCGAATCAGCCTCGTTATGACCACTTCGATACCACTCCATTAAAATTATTATTTTTTGCTTCTTAAATATTTAAAAAAATCTTTTAATATTTTTTCACATTCTTTTTGCATTATGTTTGTTTCAACTTCTACTTTATGGTTAAATTTGTAATCTTCTAGCAAATTAAGTACCGACCCACAAGCTCCTGTTTTTGGATCCATTGTTCCTATATATACCCTTTTCAACCTTGCCTGTATTAATGCTCCTGTACACATTGCACATGGCTCTAGTGTAACATACATTTCACAATCTTGCAATCTCCAAGCACCTATTTTTCTACTTGCCTTCTGAATTGCTATAATTTCTGCATGCTGTGTGGTATCTTTCTTTTCTTCTTTTTTATTATAACCCCTTGCTATAATCTTTCCATCTTTTACTATTACAGCACCTACTGGTATTTCTTCTTTGTCATATGCTTTTTTAGCCTGTTTTATCGCTTCTTTCATAAATTTTTCTTTTTTTAACATACTGACTCCCGTTTTTAAAGAATCCCAGTTGAAATATAACAACTGGGATTTATAATCAATGTTTTATAAATTCAAATACAAAGATTGCATTTGGTGCGCCATAGAGGAGTCGAACCTCCGACCATCAGATTAAGAGTCTGCTGCTCTACCAACTGAGCTAATGGCGCATATTTTCTTGAGCAAATCTTAGAACAAGTATTATTATAATGCCGTATTCCAGATTTGTCAAGAAAAATACATCAATTTCTGCTATGGTTATTCTATTCCTAAATATTCATTATATGTTACTTCTCTATCTATTGTTTTATCTTGCTTTATATCTATTATTCTATTTGCTACTGTTTGCATTAGTTGGTGGTCATGTGATGTGAATAACATATTTCCCTTAAATCGTGTCATTCCTTCATTTAATGCCGTTATACTTTCCATATCTAGATGGTTAGTTGGTTCGTCCATTATTAAAAAGTTGGCACCAGATAACATTATTTTAGATAAAACACATCTTACTTTTTCTCCTCCAGATAAAACTGCAACTTTTTTTAATGCTTCCTCACCAGAAAACAACATCCTTCCTAAAAAGCTTCTCACATATGTTTCATCTGGGTCTTTTGAATACTGTCTTAGCCAATCTGTTATATTCAAATCTACATCAAATAAATAGTTATTGTCCTTAGGGAAATAGCTTTGTGTAATTGTTGTACCCCAAATAAGACTTCCTTCATCTGGCTCCAGTTCCCCGGCAATTATTTGAAATAACACAGTTTTTGCATTTTCATTATCTGCTAAAAATGCAATTTTATCTCCATTCTTTACTGTAAATGATACATTATTCAATATTTTTTCTCCATTTATAGTTTTAGATATGTTTTTTACTTGTAAAATTTCCTTTCCTGGTTCTCTATCTGGTTTAAAATCTATGTATGGATATCTTCTATTCGATGGTTTAATTTCGTCTAACTCTATCTTCTCTAAAGATTTTTTTCTTGATGTAGCTTGTTTTGATTTTGATGCGTTTGCACTAAATCTTGCTATAAATGCTTGCAATTCTTTTATCTTCTCTTCTTTTTTCTTATTTGCTTCTTTCATTTGTTTTAATGCTAATTGACTAGATTCATACCAGAAATCGTAATTACCAGGATAAACTTTTATCTTTCCAAAATCCACATCTGCTATGTGTGTGCATACCTTATTTAAAAAGTACCTATCATGTGATACAACTATTACTGTGTTTTCAAAATTAATTAAAAACTCTTCTAACCAGTTGATAGTTTTTAAATCCAAGTCATTTGTTGGCTCATCTAATAGTAGTATATCTGGATTGCCGAATAATGCTTGAGCTAAAAGAACTTTTACTTTTTCTTTTCCTTCTAATTCGGACATTTTTTTATAATGATTTTCTGTTTCTATTCCCAATTCATTTAATAGTTGACTAGCATCTGCTTCTGAATTCCATCCATCAAGTTCAGCAAATCTCTCTTCCAACTTTGCCGCTTTCATTCCATCTTCTTCTGAAAAATCAGGCTTTGCATATATTGCATCTTTTTCTTGTCTAATTTTATACAGTTCTTCATTTCCCATTATAACTGTATCAATAACTGAAAAATCTTCATATGCAAAGTGGTCTTGTTTTAAAACAGATAGCCTTTCTGTTTTTTCCTTTGTAACTTCCCCTTTGCTTGGCTCTAGCTCACCAGACAAAACTTTTAAAAAGGTTGATTTCCCAGATCCATTTGCACCTATTATTCCATAACAGCATCCTTTATTAAATTTTATATTTACATCTTCAAACAATGTTCTTTTTCCAAATCTAATTGTTACTCCTACTGCATTTAACATTTTAAATCCTCCTTGTATTTTAACCTATCACTAATTATACAATACTTTCCAGTATATGTCAAAAAACACACTGTATGTGTGTGTCTTTTAATTTAGCATACGCTTTCGTTTTAACCATATTGTTGCAACTATGCACATTATTATAGAAAAAACTGTAATTATTAAAAATCCTAGTGGTTCTCTTTGAAATGGAAGTTCTACATTCATTCCCCATATACTTGCTATTAATGTTGGTATGGCAAGTATAAATGTTACAGATGTTAATATTTTCATTACCGCATTTAAGTTGTTAGAAATTATTGAAGCATATGTATCCATTGTACCACTTAAAATATCACTATATATTTTTGCCATCTCTATAGCCTGCTTGTTCTCTATAATAGCATCTTCTAGCAAGTCTTCATCTTCTTCATACAATTTTATAATTTTTCCTCTTGTTGTTTTTTCCATTACAACTTCATTAGATTTTAAAGATGTTGTAAAGTAAACCAAGCTCTTCTCTAGATCTAACATTTTTAGTAGCCCTTCATTTTGCAAAGAATTTTTTAGTTTATTTTCTGTACTTTCTAATTCTTTATTTATCTTATATAATAGGCTTAAAAATTTTTTTGAGTTTGCATATAATATTTGTAATAAAAATCTACTTTTCTTATATGTTATAACATTTTCTGTTTTTATATCTTTAATAATATCATTATTTTTTTGTGATACTGTAATTATATAATCATCTCTTACAAAAATCACACCTATTGGCATTGTTACGTACACTCTTCTAGTTCTGTCACTTTCTATAACAGGAATGTCTATTATATACAATGTTGTATTGTCATCATCTTCTGTGTCTATTCTGGCTTTTTCCTCTTCATCTAAAGAATATCTTATAAAGTCTTGTTTAATTTGAAGTGCTGCACATACACGTTGAATTTCTTCTTCTGTCGGGGATATCATGTTAATCCAATTACCTTTTTTTAGGTCTTTGGTTTCCTCTGTGATGTTTGTATTAATATCTGTATTATACATTTTTATCATTTGTATCCCCCCTTAAGAAATTACAGCTCTTATATTTTCTTATTTTTTGTTATTACTATTATTCCCATTATTAATATAGTAATTCCAAGTATTCCTAAAACAACAATTGCAGGTTTTTTGTCTTCCTCTTGAACTTGAATGTCATTTAGCGAAGTATACGCATTGATTTTATATGTTCTTGTTGTTGTTCCATCTTCGGCAGTTACTATTATTTTTATAATATTTTCTCCTTCTTTTAAATTGGAGTTTCCAACAATTTCTATTTTACTTTTCTCATTTTCAGGTTTTGCTAAAATATTTAATTTTTTTGTATTTTTGTCAATTGTTACATTGTAGCTATATATATTGTTTTTGAATTTTGGAGATATGCTTGCACCCTCTATCTCTAAAGTTTGTAAATTAGCATTTGCCATTTTTGCATTATCAATTTTTGTTACATATATATAATATGTTTTCTGATTTCCTGCTTCCGCTGTAACAACTATTTCTATTGTATTCTTTCCTTCTTTTAAATTCTCGTTTCCATATATTGCTACTTTTGCCTTTTCACTGTCTGTATATGTTTCTATATCTATTTTTTCGGTATTTAAATCTACTGTTAAATAATATTCTGTAGTATCCTTATCAAACTCTGGCTCCATATTCTCAATTTTTATTATTCTTAAATTCGCATTTTCAGATTTACTTTCTTCATATTGTGGTGGATTGTAGCTTGGATACTCGGGCTCATAATAATTGTTTTCTTCTTCGTAATTTTGCTCTGGTTCTGTCACATTTTCCTGTGTATTATTTTCCTGTGTATTATTTTCCTCCGTAATATTTTCGCTTGTATTGTTTTCATCTACTATCTTTTCTGTTATATTAGATTCTTCATTTTCTATTTTTTCTGTTAATGCTTTTACATTTGTTGATAAAATGAAAATTAGCAGAATTATAACACCTATTACTTTAATTTTTCTCATATTTTATTAACATTCCTTTCTAAATTGTTAATAATTAATATTGCCACTCTTCATTTTGCAATATTTTTTTTGGATTTATTGTTGTAATCTCATTAATTTTGTTTTCTCCTATTATCTTTCTTATTTTTTTAATCGCATCTAAAATAATTAAATAAGTTCCATTTTCCCTATGCACATCGCTTCCTAAAAAATGTACTTGATTTTTTTTCAATAGTGTTTTAATAGTTTTTTCAGCTTCACGTCCATATAAATTTACAATACTTCCATAATTGCATTGAATCAAGCATCCCTTTTCAATGTATTCTTCGACAATATCTGGATCCTTTTGTACACACTTATACCTTTCAGGGTGAGCAATTATTGGCTTTATTCCCTTTGCTTCTAAATAATATACAACATAGTCAAAATATTTAACATTTGTTGCTAATGGTAGCTCTATTAACATATATCTGCTATTTGCAAGTGTTAATATTTTTTTGTTTTCCAATAATTCTTCCATTTGATTAGTTATATATATTTCCATTCCAGAGTGTAAATTTATTTTAGTTCCTTGCTTTTTCAGTACTTCTTGTAATTTTTCCTTCCAAAATATTAATTCTTGTGCGTTAGTTTCGTAATAATTTAAAAGAAAGTGTGAAGTTAAAATAACATCTGTAAAGCCTGCTTCTTGTGCCTCTTTTAAAATGTTAAAAGTCTCTTCTACACTTCTTGCACCGTCATCTACATTCGGAATAATATGTGAATGTATATCAATCATTTCAAACCTCTATTTATTCTTTAAATATTCATTTAACTGTTCTGTTATCTCTTGTTTTTTATTTTCTTCTATATTCCCCGTTGTTTCAAATTGATAATCTGCCTTTTGATGTCTTCTTGTTGGTTCTACTGATGTTGTTGAGCCATAATAATATGTAGACTTATATTCTTCTGGTTTAATAGGAATTTTGTTTATAATAACTCCTGCTATTTTACCACCAACATTTTCTATTGATTTTTTTACTTTTGCTAAATCTTCCTTTTTTGTTGATTTATATGCAGTTACTATTGTTGTTGTGTCTGCTAATCTTGCCAATATCAATGCATCTGTAACTAGTAAAGCTGGTGTTCCATCTAATATAACAATGTCAAAAGTTTTCTTTAATTTTTCCAACATTTCTTCCGTCTTTTCCGATGCTAACAATTCAGATGGATTTGGTGGAACATTTCCAGAAGGTATAATATATAAATTATCTATTTCCGTAGTTGTTACATATTTTAGTATGTCTATTTTTTTCCCTCTTTCATCTACTCCAGATAGATAATTTGATAGTCCTGGTGTTGAATTTACAGAAAACATTGTTGCTAATCTGCCTTTTCTCATATCTGCATCAACTAATACAACTTTTTTGCCTGCTTGTGCAAAAGTTACAGCTAAGTTAGAGGATATCCAACTTTTGCCTTCTCCAGGCATCGTAGAAGTTATTAATATTGTTTTTAAATCTTTTTGTGAATTCATAAACTGTAAGTTTGTTCTTAAAGTCCTAAAAGTTTCCGCTATTGGTGATTTTGGACTTCTTTGAGTTATTAATTCTTTCTTCATATTTTATTCAATCCTTTCTCTTTGGTATTCTTTATCTTACTCTTTTACTTTTAATTTCCACATCATAATTTGGTATTGAACTTAATACTAATAGTTCTGTTGTAGCTTCTACATCTTGCTCAGTTTTTATAGTATTGTCTAACATATTGGCAATTAATACATAAACTGCTGCTATTACAAGTCCTATAAATGCAAATATAACTACATCTTTCATGTGATTAATATTGCTTGGCACTGCATTAGCCTCTGCTCTATCTAATAAATATACATTGCTTATGTTATATATTTCTACTATTTTTTCGCCAAATACTTTTGCTATTTCATTTGCTATTGCTGCTGCTTTGTTAGGATCTTTGTTTGTTACAGATATTTCTATTATTTCTGTATTTTTTGCAGAATTAACTTTTATCTTTCCTCTTAATTCTTGTATGTTTGACTCTGGTATATTTAAGTTTTCACACACCTGTCCTAAAATAGCTTTTCTTTTTATCAACTCACTATATGTTGAAACAAGTTTTGAGTTCATTGTTAAATCCGTTGCACTAATAGCACCATCTCCAGTTTGCCCAGATGAAGAACTTTGTGCTAATACCAATGATGTGGTTGATGTATATTCGGGTTTAACAAAAAAATATGAATACCCTATACCTACGGCTACAAACATTAGCGTTATTAATATAATCTCTAACTTTTTATTCCAAAACATAAAAAACAATTCTTTTAAATCTAATTCTTCCATAATTTCCTCCTTAGTTTTTCATATGAATATAGTATAACCATAAAAAAAATATTTGGCAAGATATTTTTATATATTTTGCCAAAAAATCAACATTAACCAATGACAACATGTAATAAGCCATAAGACTTCAATTTTGGACTGTCCCTAGTTGAGAATTTTCTCTATTTCTTGCTCTGTTAGTCCTGTTGCCTCTGCGATTGTCTCTTTATCTATTTTTAGCTCTAACATTTTCTTGGCTATTTCTATTTTTTCTTTTTGTGAACCTTCCATTATACCTTTTTCAATGCCTTTTTCTATTCCAACTTCTAGTCCTTTTTCATATATTGCTTTCTCATCCATTATCGCTTTTTGCCTTAAGTCTGCTATTCTTTGCATCCTTTCATCTTCACTTAGATTATCTAATTTTTTTACTGCTTCTTTTAAGTTCTCGTTTTCCTTCATTTTTTCAGTCACCCTCTCTGATTTAGGATTTTCCAAAAAATATAGCCAGTCCAATAAATTATCTTGCTCTTTTTCTTTTCCTATTATTTTCGGTAATTCAATTATATCTATTTCTAATTTTTGTGTCAATATAATTTTCTTTCCTTGTTTGTCTTCCATTATCTTCCATCTACTATGATAATCTAACTCTTCCAAATTTTCTATTTTAAAATCTGTTATTAATATTACTATTGCCTTTTGCAATATTTTATAGTCTTCTCCTGATTTTATTTGTCTACTATACAGTCTACTCCAATAATATAGGATTCTTTCTATTATGTTTTTCTTATCTACGATTTGTAATTCTATATTACAGATTTCGTTCTCGTCTATCTTTGCAATTATATCCAAAACCCCTAATTTTTCATCTTTAAACTCTCTTCTTAATATTGGATTTCTACTTAAATCTATACTATCTATTTTTCTTTCCAATATTGTTTCTAAAAATCCCTTTGTAATACTTTCATTTCCTACTTCTCCAAATAATGCTTGAAATACAACGTCTAATTTTGGTGATAATGTTTTTATATTTTTCATTTACTTCATCCTTTCTTTTTTTCTTTTTTATTTGATAAATTATCACCTACTTTCTTTTTGGATTTAATACATTTGAAAAATTGTAAGACAACTTCTTAGAAAACATTTCTCTAAGAAATAACTTGAAAAAAACATTATGAAAAAAGACTGTAAAACATCAAACAGTTTTACAATCTCTATTTTAATATATACATTAAATTAGCACAAGAAAAATCATACCCCAAAAATCGACAATTTAAGGGCTGTTCCCCAATTGTGCAAACGGGACATTTAGGGACTGTCCCTAATT
>ENA-OOSI01000274-OOSI01000274.1-human-gut-metagenome-genome-assembly--contig:-NODE-274-length-16478-cov-1.900749_pt1 | contig 16478 bp, 12 predicted proteins | sample MGYA00241171_ERZ501200 | MGnify/ENA primary metagenome ERZ501200 (study PRJEB25962, sample SAMEA2042554) | human gut metagenome | biome: human gut; feature: human-associated habitat; material: faeces...
TAGCCACTCCATCAAAGCATAATGTATTTTCTAAATTCATTGTTTGCGCAACATTTAATTTAAAATAAGAATATTGACCATGATAATGGATTTTATATACACAAGAACCGCCTTTATAATAATCATAATACCCTTGATAACCAACATAATTTTCAACGTAGGCAACAATATAGTTAATTACATTTTCAAATGAATTATCTTTTTGGACAAGGTGAAATAGTTCTTTAATTTTTCTATCATGATGGTCTAAATCCTGAACAAATATATACTTTATTTTGTTTATAATCTCTTTTTTTGATAAAGAAGAGTTTTCTATCAAGCCCATTGCATAAGCAAAATCGGTTGGATGAACTCGAATAGCGCCATCCTCATATAAGAGTTGGTTGGCATTCAAAAAGTATAATGCGACCAAGCAAGCGATTTCTTCATTGCCTTCGATAAACGGCTTTTCTTTCAATATGTAATAGAAATATTTACTTGCTTCTTCTTCATAGGTAAGTTCATCTTGTTCTTCATCTTCTGTTTCATTGAGATAAAAAATGTATTCTAAAGCATTTTCTTCTTTTTCCTTACCAAAATCTTCATGAAGATGATATTTATTCTTTACGCGGTTAATTAACATTTTTAATGTCAACGTATCGGGTGAATTCCAAATATAAATAGGATGTAAATCATCTTCCTCTTCACTTTGAGTCTTTTTTATTGTCGTCATGAATTCTTCATAAGAATCCAATATATGAATAAAAGGATCTAAAACAAAAATACTTTCAATTTCTTCAAGATAAAGAGAATTGATTTCATTTAATCTATCATTTTTCTTTAAGAATAAATAAAAATCTTTCACAAATTCTTTATCTAACTCTAAGCCCATCAAAAGAAGATAAGTTATACTTATATTTATACTTCCATCCTCTTTATAAAAAAAATCAGAAGTATTTTGGATACCTCTTTTTTCTTGTACATTATATAAAAGATTTTCTAATTCGTTATCGTTTACATCAAAGAGTGCTTTTACCTCTTTATCGCATGCAAAAAAATGTTGATTTTTGTTTAAAAAAGTAAGCGTAACATTTTGATAAGCATAAATTAGATCTTTCATTTATTTAACCTCATTATTTACATATTAAGACTGCTTTACTGGCTCTTTTTTCTTTTCTTTTTTGCGTTTCTTTTGTTTTAATTCTTGTAGATATTCTTCATCTTTTTTACGAAGGATTTCCACTTCTTCACGTACACGATCTTCTACCATTTTAGCAATTTCAAAAGTCTTCATGCCTTGATATTCTTCATAATAAATTGGTTTTAAAAAATGCACTTGAACGGGATATTTCTTTAACCGATATTTTTTGGATAGCACTCTAAAGCCACCATAAATCGCAATTGGAACGATAGGGCGATGAGAATCCACAGCGATTTTAAAAGTACCCGGTTTAAAATCATTCATTTCAAAATTTGGATTTCTTGTACGATGACCTTCAGCAAAGATAACCCAAGAAGTTTGTCCTTCTTTTAAGGATTGAATTACTGAACGAATGACTTTTAATTCTTGACGTAAATTATCTCTTTCTAAAAAATAGCTATCTAATAAATTCATAGCGTCCCGAACAGGCCCCACTTTTTCCGCTTCTTTTTTAGCGATAAAGGCCATAGGAGACGAAATATAAGGAAAAAGTAAAAGAGGGTCAACCATAGATTGATGATTGGGAATCATAATCATCGGTGTATCGGTAGGAATATTTTCTAACCCTTCGACATGGAAATCCATATGAAGGCCTTTATTTACGCGTAAAATCACCTTAGATAACGCTTGGTAGCGTTCTTCTAACGTGTGTTTGTCTTTATGTTTGGACCAACGATGAATCCAAATGAGATTTCGCATTAAATAACCGCCGAGACGGAAGAAAATTCCTAAATATTTCATATTCCCTTTTTTCCTCTTCCTCATTATATCACATTTTATATCATTGCATAGACCCTACTTCGCTACAACCACTACAGTAAGTCCGTTAATCATTAAAGACTGTGAATACAATTCATCTTTTAATATACCTGCTTCATTAAATAATACGCGGTAATACTCTTTTAAATCATAATAAATCGTTCGTAAACTTGGATTAATAAAAACTTTAAAACTTACAAAGGGGTGAATCTTTTCTTGGTCGATAAAATCGATTAAAAGTCCCCCATTATCTAAATTTTCAAAGCGGAATAATCCTTTTAAATCTTCTTTTTTATCGTAACGGAAGAAAGGATACATTTTACGGAAACGTATCACATCATTCATACATTTGGCCATCCATTTTCTTTCTTCCATTTTGCGATAATCCATTTGATTATGTAAATCACCAGAACGATAAGAATTATGGTCACGGTATTTGGTTAAGCCAATTTCTTGCCCCATATGAATAAAAGGAATGCCATAAGAAAGAAGTAGGACTTCGTTAATTAACACCACTCTTCTTAAGCGTTGTTCATGGGTTTCGTTATAACAAGCGACCATGATTTTATCATATAGTGTAGCGTTATCATGACATTCCACATAATTAACGCTTTGGCCCATATGAGAAAATAAAGGTGGATAACAATAATCAACCGCTGCGCCCATATAAGCAAATTTAAAACCCTCAATATAGTTTTCTTGGCCTAATAAATACCCTTTCACCATTTCATCATCTTGACTAGTTTTTCCTTTCGCGATATCGCGATATGCATCATTAAAGAAAGCAAAAGGTAAAAGTTTAGAAGCATTGCCCATCATCGTTTTTTTATCATCGGGTAAAAAGGTCGGCATATTCCAGCCTTCACCATAAATCATAAAATCTTTTCGTAATTCACGGCATGATTTTTCAATTTCTTTCATCGTATCGATATCAATAATCCCCATTAAATCGAAACGGAAACCATCAATTCCATATTCTTTCATCCAATATAAGCAAGAATCAACGATAAAAGAACGAACCATCGGACGTTCGGTGTTTAAATCATTTCCGCAGAAAGAGCCATTTGAAAGATGTCCACAATGATCTTTTCTAAAATAATAACCTGGACATAAAATTTCAAAAGGCGTCGTTTCATATTGATACATATGATTATAGACCACATCCATATTCACACGGATTCCATTTTGATGAAAGCCTTGTATCATTTTTTTACAGTCGATAATTCTAGAATAAGGATCTTCGACGTGACTAGCAAAACTTCCTTCGGGAACGTTATATTGCATGGGGTCATATCCCCAATTATATAACTCGTCTGGATGAAGTTCATCTACTGTAGCGTAATCAAAAATCGGTAGTAGTTGAACATGGGTAATTCCTAATTTTACTAAATGATCTAAGCCCACTAAAGCACCATTTTTACTACGTCTTCCTTTTTCCACCGCTCCTAAGAACTTACCTTTATGCTCGACATCGGTATCCGGAAAAATGGTAAAATCACGGACATGCATTTCATAAATCACCGCATCACAATAAGAATTCATTGGCGGTAAATTTTCTAAATCAAAAGGCATTCTTGTTTTTTCTAAATCAATAACAACGGATTTTGTTCCATTAGGGGTAGAAGCAATTGCATAAGGATCAATTGCCGTTCTTTCTTCGTCGTTAATCTTTACGCGGTATTGATAGGTTGCTCCATCTAAATCGCCTTCAATAGTAAGAGAAAAAACGCCATAATCTTCGCGGTTCATCTTTGAAACGTAGTCTTTATCGTTAAAAGAATAGAGAACTTCTGCCGATTCCGCTAATGGAGACCATAATTTAAAAGTGGTATGTTCTTTATGATAGGTAATTCCTAAATCATGACATTGATACGTATATAATTGATCAAATTCTGGATCATTTAAAAAGCAAGATACATCTAAAAAGGCGGATGCGTATTTTTCATCTGCAATTTCATAACGATGTCCTAGGGTAATTTTTTCTTTTAGGCGTAAGAAAATAGAACAATGATTTCCGCTCGTTCTTTCTTCGATAATGGTAGGGACTTCTTTGGCCACTCCATCTTGAATTAAAGTAAATACTTTACACGAAAAAAACTCGCTTTCATTTTCATATTCTAATACGACTTTTATTTCATCCCAAGAAATAAATTGGGCTTCTAATTTCATTTGAATCACTCCACAACTACCATTGCGATAGCGTAATCTCCATCATGTGCGATAGAAATCTTGTATATCACATTTAAATACTCTAAATAGGGGGCACCATAATCATCATACATCACGCGAATATTAGAAAAATCATGATAATTAATGGTTCCTTTTTTGGCTTTTAAAAAAGCTTCTCTAGCGGCAAATCTTCCCGCTAGAAATTGCGCTTTATCCGTTCTTTTTTGATAAAGCTCATATTCTTCTTTACTTAATATTTTTTTCGCTAAATCTTCTTTTCCTTCCATACGAGGAATTTTAACAATATCGATTCCGACTTCCATCGTTATTTTCCGTCCTTAGAAAGAATATAAGTCGTATAAGGGGCATCTTTCCATAAATCAATGAACTGATTGATTAAATCCATAGTAATCTTTTCATACATTTCAATCATACGGCTCATGGAAATATGGCGCATATAGCGAGATACGTATAAATAAGTAAAGGTTGAAAAATCATCTAAAGCGATTAAAGCATTTCCTAAGCAGAAACGAACCGCTCTTTTAAGACTTTTATCATCAATATATTCTCTTAAATGATGGAAGAAGTAATCCACTTTTTTCATAAAAGCGTCCCGTTTACTCGTACTTGTTACTACATAAAGAATATCAATTCCATCACTTGATAAGAAGGCGCCTGAAACATTTGTATCCATTAAACCTTCATCATGGATTTCTTGAATAAAACGGCTTCCGTCCGAGAATAGTAAATTGGAGACAATATCTTGTAAAGCCTCATATGTTTCGTTATCAATTCCTAATTTCTTTTGAAGATGAAGTCTTTTAGCCCCCATAGCAATATAAGGTAAAGGTACATCCATTTTCATAATATGGAAGGAAGAAACAATTTCTTCTGGTTCTTCTTTCATTTTTGAAGTAATCTCATGTTTTTCTTCATGTTGATGTAAAGGAATTCTTCCAATTTCTTCAATAAAGCTTTCATCCATATCACCAAAGAGGAATAAGGTTAATTGTTTGGGGTTATAACAAGTATAGAAGACGCGTTTTAAATCTTCTAATGTGGTGCTTACAATATCTTCTTTATCACCCACGATTTCCTCTTTTAAATACGAAGTAGAAACCAAATTTTCTAATAAACCATGAAGTAAACGTTGCGCAGGTTTATCTAAAGTCATATAGAGTTCTTCGACAATAATCGGCTTTTCTTTTTCAACCGCTTCTTCTTTAAAGGTAATTTCATTCGTCATATTCAGTAAAATTTTGATACCTTCTAAGAAATTAGTGGCCGTTTCAAAATAATATGTCGTATATTCGTACGTTGTAAACGCGTTAGCGTCACAACCTAAGGAAGAAAAAAGTTGAAAAGCATCCCCTTTGGGTGTATCAAAAAGACGGTGCTCTAAAAAGTGCGCAATACCACCAGGAGTGGGCTTTTGATCAATGGAATAACGGCTAAATAAAGAGCCAATAGGCGCAGTTACATATGCACTCCAAGTATGACGGTCTTTTAAAAAGATGGCTTCTACGTGAAGACCATTATCTAAATCATACGATTTTTGTTTCCATAGAGATTTCATTTTGCCTTCACTCCTTTCAAGTTAAAGGAGCCAATATAGATTAACTTTTTGGCGAGTTCATTGATTCTTCGAATTCCCACTTTTTTGACTTGACGAATATAAAGAGGAATGGAATAGGTTTCTTTTCTTCTTAAAGCATTTTGTAAACCTTGCATGATTGCGTAAGCATTATCATGACTCGATAAAATATTCGATAACAATAAGCCTTGTGCTTGCTCTAATTCATCTTTTTTAAAATGCAAATGACGTATCACTTTTCGAATAGCTTCTTTTGCTTCTTCATTTCGATTCGTATCCGTCGCTAAAGAGACCACTAATAGGTGTGTATAAGGGTTTAATGTAGAACTTATGCTATAGCATAATCCGCGTTTCTCACGGATTTCTTGGAATAAACGACTCGTTCCTAATCCACCGATTAAATCGTTTAATAAGATAGCTTCATAACGCGATAAAGAGGAAGGCAAAGAAAAAGCTAAACGAATATGGGTTTGTAAAATATCTTTTTCTCTTGTTTCTTCCACGTTTTGAGGGTACTTCATATCATATTCTTGAAAAGCAGGAAGTTCACCATCTAAAGTTAAGTATTTTTTTAAAATACTTTCTCCTTTTCTTTTGGAAATTGGACCTACAAAACAAGCCATTTTTGGCGCAGCAAAAATTCGTTGATGTAAATCCATCAACTGCGCTTGATTGATTGTTTGTAACTCTTCTTCTTTTCCGTAAAGTGGTAACGCTAAAATCCAGTCTTGATCTAATAAACGATATAAGCCTTCTGACGCTAGATAAGCAGGATGATTTTGGATACGTGATAAAAAGTTTTTAGCAATCTCTCGTTGCTCTTCTATCACGCGTTCATCATAGCGACTTTTCGTTGTATCAAAAGCCACGCGATAAATAAATTGTATGGCTTTATTTAATAAATTTTTCTCTTCGACATATTGGTCATCTACCACACTAAAACTCACTTCAAAAATAATATTTTCTTTGGTTAAGTAATGACGAAGTTGATAATCTAGCGCATAAAGCTCTTCGCATTTTTGAATCATCATCGCTTGGTTTTTATATCCCTTTGCTTTATTTCTTAACACAAATTCCAATAGTGTAAGCGTGCTTAAATCTTCCTTTTTCAAAGGAAGAATCGCACTGATAGTAAATGAGTTGGTGTGAAATCTTTTATCCTTCTTGCTTAGAATCATCGGTCGTTTCTCCTTCATCTTGTGCAGATTGGTTGTGAATTAATACTTTACGTTTACTGCTACTACCGGATGCTTTTGAAACAATACCAGCATCTTCTAATTGGTCCATAATACGAGCGGCTTTAGGGAAGCCTAACGCTAAACGACGCATAATCTCGGAAATGGATACTTCATCTAAATTCATAACAAACGCTTTTACTTCTTCAAAACGTTCATCGCGTTCTTTTGGTTTCGTTCCACCAAAAGATGGTCCCGCCGCCGAACGATCCACTAAATCTAAGAATTTGGGGTCGTAGTGAGTTTCATAATGTTCTTTTAAGAATTCCACCACTCGTTTGATTTCTTTATTATCCACGAATGGACATTGTAAACGGGTAAAGCCATCATCGGAGAATTCTTGAGAATCGACAAGCATATCACCATAACCTAATAATTTTTCAGCACCCGCTTCGCCTAAAATGGTTTGGGAGTCGGTATAAGAAGCCACACGTAACGCCACACGGGTCGGTAAGTTTGCTTTAATAACACCGGTAATAACGTTAACCGATGGACGTTGAGTGGAAATGACCATGTGGATACCACACGCTCTTGATTTAGCAGCGATTTTCACGACTGGAGAAGCAATATCTTTACAGTTTTCTACTAAGTCTGCATATTCGTCAATAATAACAACAATCAGTGGTAAAGGCTCTAGACCTTCTTCTTCCGCATATTCGTTATATTGCGAAATCTTAGAAACACAAGCGTCTTCAAATAATTGATAACGACGTTCCATTTCTTGAACCAAACGGTTCATTGCCACTTTTGATTCGCTATAATCGGAAACAATTGGGCAAATTAAGTGCGGTTCATCGCGGTATTTAGACATTTCTACTCTTTTCGGGTCAATTAATAAAATACGAAGTTCTTCAGGACTTGTCTTCATTAATAAAGACATAATTAAGCAGTGCATAAAGACGGATTTACCTGAACCGGTAGCACCCGCAACGAGTAAGTGTGGATAATCGCCGACATTCATACCTAATACGTCACCAGTAATATCTTTACCAAAAGGAACAAAGTATTTCTTTTTCGGATCTCCAACATAAGGCGCTAAACATTCTTTTAAAGAAACCGTAACGGAACGAGCGTTAGGAAGTTCTAGACCTGAAGTAATCTTACCACGGACAACTTTTTGGAAACGGGCTCTAACACCACCTAAACGAATGGAAACGTCGGGGATGTTCTTTAATATATTATTGACCGAAACATCGCGGTTCATTAAAACATCAAAACGGGTAACAGCGGGGCCAACTTTATATCCTGAGATCGTCGCACCAATACCTAAATCTTCAAAAATATGGTTGATTGCTTCTTGTCTTTCCTTACTCACGCGGTCATTTTCTTCATCCACGTGGGCATTTTCATAAACATTTAATAAATCTAAGCTTGGATAAACATAAGGTGTATTGACCTTTTTAACTACTGGTTTCTTTTCACCTACGACTTTAATTGGTGCGGGCACAGGATCTTCAATTTTGAAAGTCACTTTACTCGCTGTTGGGGTAGAAACTTGCACATGTTCAGTAGAAATTAAAGGTTCCTCTTTTTCTACGACTGGCTCCTCTTTTATTTCTTCTTCCACCGTTTCATCTTCTTCTATTTCTTCTGTGGATTCAAAAACAGAAGTAGTGGTAGTTGAAGGCATTGCAGGTGCTTTTCTTTCTTCTTCAATATCATCGACAAGATAAGTAGGTGTTTTTTCTTCTTCTGGTTCTTCAAAAATAAAGCGAGCTTTATTGGCTTGGTTAGAAGTCGTTCCTTTTGCCGTATAAATAGGAACTTCTTCCTCTTCCATTTCTTCTTCCTCTTTTTGGAAGGCTTCCTCTTGTTCTTGCTCTTCTTTCTTTCGTTTTTCTTCTTGCTCTTTTCTTAACTTTTTCTTCTCTTTATGTGCTTTACGCCAAGATAAGTATTTGCTAAATGGCGCTTTTAAGAATAAAGCAAGGCCAACGGTCATTAAAATCAAAGATACAACCATGGTACCAATGGAAGTAATGGTCGTGTTTAATAACGCGGCTAAAAAGAAGCCAACTAATCCACCACATGTGGTATCTACCAAAGCCATATTCCGAATGAGAACGCCACCATCTGAAATTACATTCATTTTATCTGCATATGTGGTAAAAACATTGCTTAGCACAATATCCTTATCATCTGGATGATAGGAGGCACTAATCATGACGCCTAAAAATAGTAAAATCACGCCTAACATTGTCGTGTCGATTTTTACGCGATACATTTGTCTTTTTAAAATGAGATAAAGACCAAAGAATAATGCAATTAAAAAAGCAATGAAATAAAACACACCAAAAAGATAGACCATGCAGTAAGATAAAAACTCACCGATTGGTCCGCGATTGAGTAAGCCAATTAATGCCACTAAAGAAAGCATTAGGCCGATTAAAATTGTTTCTGCATCTTTTGATAAAACGCCATCTTTTGTATCTTTTGGTTGCTTCTTTTCTTTTGCCATCTTCTTTATCCCTCTTTTAATATTGTTGCAAAAAATATTATATCATAAACCTTATTAATTTTTACGCTAATAAAAAATATTTATTTTTTAAAGTTTCTTACTCGTTTACAAATCGTGAATGTAACCACTTTCATTTTATTTTTTTTACATTTTCATTGCGAGTTTTCTTTTTTTTCGTTAGCATGAGAATATAAAGGAGAAGTAAAAAATTTTTTTATCATGGTTACGATTCACATGCTTGTTGGTATTCCCGGTTCAGGAAAATCAACGTATGCTAAAAATGTTTTAGCAAAAGAACATCATTATCCCATCATTTCTAGTGACAAAGTTCGTCAAATGCATCCTGATTGGGATGAATCACTTGTTTGGCCAGAAGTGTATCGTTTATTAGCCGAAGCCATTAAAAATGGTCAAGACGCTATCTACGATGCCACTAGCGTAACACCTAAAGTTAGAGCAAGATTCTTTCAAAGATTAAAGGAAAACGTCCCCGACATTCCATTTAAGGTCGGTGCTTACTATTTTCCTACACCTGCTGAAGTTTGCTACGCAAGAATTGAAAAAAGAAACGAAATGCTAGGCGAGTTATTCTTCCCACTTGATAAGTTAGAAGGTTATGCAGCAACGCAAATTGCCCCTACCGTGGATGAAGGATTTGAATTCGTTAAAATAATTAAAAATTACGAGTAAAAAAAGCTGTTAAGTTCAATGTGAAACTTAACAGTTTTTTCTTATTCAATTTCAACCACTAAAGGTAAAATCATGGGATCTTTACCCGTTGATTTTCTTACCATTCTTGTTGCTTTTTCTAAGGTAAGTTGTTTGGCTAATTCAATGGTGCCACCAGGAACATTCATTTGCTCTTCTACTGTTTCAACAAAGGCATCCGCTAAATCATGGAGTAAAGCTTCCGAATCTTTTACTAAAACAAAGCCACGCATTTGAACGTCGGGTCCGGCAATGACTCTTTTTTCTTTTAAAGAGACGGTTAACGCCATACAAATGACACCATCGTCAGCGAGTTTTTGACGGTCGGTTAATACGACATCACCAACGTCTCCAACACCACTTCCATCAACTAATAGATCACCAGTAGGAATGGATTTGGTAATCGGAAGCACTTTTTTATTTTCAAAAGTTAATACCATACCATTATCTAAAACGAAGGTATTTAAATGGGAATAACCTTGATTGGTTGCTACGGCAACTTTAGCATTCGCTAAGATATGACGGAATTCTCCAATCACTGGCATATAATATTTTGGACGTAATAAACTTAACATTGTTTTAATATCTTCTTCTTGCGCATGCATAGAAGATATTTTCTTTTTCGTAATGTTAATGACTTTTGCCCCTGTTTTATAGACTTCATCAATTGCGTTAACAGCGTACACTTCTGTACCAATTTGTGGTGGTGCTGCAACAATGAATGTATCGGATGGGGTAATAATTAGTTTTTTATCTTCGGATTCACCAATCGCTAATAATTCGACTTGGCGATATAACGTATCACGATCACCTAAAATAATAATGACGATATCTTGTTCGCGGACGCGGAATAAATCATCCATGGTAAAAAGATTGTTTTTAGGAATCATCAGTTCCCCCACGGAGTTTAGCGTTTCTAAGATTTCTTGTGATTTTTTACCATAGAAAAGCATCTTTTTATTAGCGTCTAAAGATAATTTTACGACTTCGTTTAAGCCATATAAGTTAGAATCATATAAAGCGAAGAAGATTCTTCCCTTAGCGTCGCTAAAATCCTTTTGCACTAAAGGGGTTAAACGATGCGAAGGTGAGGTATAGCCTGGACGATCGGCATAACGAGATTCACACATGAGTAATAAGACATCTTTTTCCGAAATTCTAGCAATTTCATTCATATCTAAACGATATTTTGGATGGTTATTATATTCAACGATAAATTCACTGGTATAAACTATACTTCCTTGTTCGGTTTCTAAAGCAAAACCATAAGAACCTGCAATTAAATGAGCGGTTTGGAAGAATTTCACCATATGACTACCGATTTTAAAGTAATCATGTTCGTTATTCACTTCAATAAAATGATAATCATTTTGAATGCCTACGTCTTTCGCATGACGTTTAATAAACGCCATCGTAACTGACGTCGCGTAAATGGGGGCATCCAGTTGATGATTTTTATAAATATACGCTAAAGCGCCTAATTGATCTAAATGACCATGAGAAATGAAAACTCCACGAATGCGGTCTTTGTTTTCTAATAAAAAATCGTAGTTTGGAATGATAACATCCACTCCAGGTGAGGTTTTATCTGGGTATTTTGAACCTGCTTCCACTACATAAATATCGTCACCGACTTCAATGATGTACATGTTTTTTCCACATTCATCTAAGCCGCCAAGCGCAAATACATTAATTTTTTCCATTCCAATTCCCCTTTCACACTAACGAATTGAATACTGTTTTATAAACTTTTATACTTCTTATTTTATATACTATGTAATTCACACGCATAAAAGATTATATAACAAATATTTATTTTTACAAGTCTTTTATGGTGAAGTAATCAAAGATTTATTTTTTATTCTTTTACTTCTCTTGTCGCAATGATGTTAATCCCTAAATTCAGCACATTTTCGACAATCACTTGATGCAAAGAAATCGGCGCTTTCACTTCTATTTTTTGAAGGATTTTCATAACTTCCATTAATTTTTCTTTTGGAATATCTTGTTCACTTCTTACCGGTAAACGTAGTAAACCAGATTGAGACTTTAAAGCAACCGTAGTCGTTAGTGTCCGCATAGGATGCGTTAATTCTTGTTTTCCATAAGTAATTCCACGGGGACAAAAATTACCATGAATTTCTCCATTTTCACTAACGGTTAAATGACAACCGCGCGGACATATAATACAAATCATTTCTTTCATTATTTTATTACCTCCACAACAATTGGTTCATTGATATCAAAAAGTAACTCGGCTTCTAATTTCACTTTTTCCATTTGTGAAGGAAGTAAGAAAGGTCTTCTTAACGTTTTTAAAATTTTCGTACCACTTCGAACTTGAATTCTTACATTTTCTAATGGCTTCTTTACCCGGAATTTTAAAGTAACGTTTTCCATTCCTAAAGGAAAATCTAAACGCTGTGGAAGAATATAACTTAATAAATTTCCTACTTCTAAACGAATGGTATGCGTTCTTTTTTTCTTATTCTTTTTTAAAGAATGAGCAACACCCATTCCTGCTAAACGAGCCTCTTCAGTAACATCATCAACTAAATCATGAACGTGAAGAACATTGCCCGCTACAAAAATACCAGGAATGGTGGATTCTAACCATTGATTCACTTCAACACTTTTGGTTTGATAGCAAGGTTCTGCACCTATTTTGATTAATAAATCGCTTGAAGGTAATAAACCTACCGATAAAAGTAACGTATCACAAATAAATTCTTTTTCCGTACCCGGAATAAAGTTTTTATTTTCATCGACTTGAGCAATAATGACCTTTTCTAATTGCTTTTTTCCGATAACTTCTTTTACCGTATGCGATAAGAAAAGTGGAATATTAAAATCATGTAAGCATTGGACAATATTGCGGTTTAAGCCATTTGAATAAGGCATGATTTCTACTACGCCTAGAACTTCAGCACCTTCTAGATGCATTCTTCTTGCCATAATTAAACCAATGTCGCCTGATCCTAGAATTAAGACGCGTTTACCGACCATATAACCATCTAAATTTAAATAGTGTTGTGCAGTTCCAGCGGTTAAAATGCCATTCGGACGAGTGCCTGGTAACATAATTGCACCCGCATTTCTTTCATAACATCCCGCCGCATAAATAATTCTTTTCGCTTTAAGCGTTACAACACCTTCAATTTCATTCATATATATAATTTCATTTTGGAAAGAAATATGCATCACCATGGTATTTAAAGCATAATCAATGGGATAGGAAAGAAATTGATGAATAAAACGATCCGCATATTCAGGTCCAGTTAACGCTTCTTTAAATTCTTCTAAGCCAAAGCCATTATGAATACATTGCTCTAAAATGCCACCTAAAGCATCCGATTTTTCTAATAATAAAATATCATGCACACCCGCTTCATAAGCAGAGATTGCACTCGCTAATCCAGCGGCACCACCACCAATAATCACAAGTTCTCTAGTTTTCATCGTGGGTTTTCTCCTTTAAATCTTCTTTTACTATTTCTGAATTTTCTCCATCATAACGTACTTCTGTGGCTTTTTTCGCTAGTTCTTCTTTTAAAATACGAAGAATGAGGGGTTGACACATTCCGCCTTGACATTTACCAAATCCCGTCCGTAAACGCTTTTTAACTCCTTTCATGGTGGTTGGATAAAAAGAACGTTGAAATAAATCACGAATTTCTTGTTCACTCACCTTTTCGCAGCGGCAAATGATCTTACCATATAAAGGATTCTCTTTAATCATTTTTTGCGCTTTGTTACTTAAAAAATGAGGGAACTTTGGATATTTTCTTATTTTAGAGGAATAGTGTTCTTTTCTTTTCGGATGAAGAATTCTTTTCACCATACCTTCTACTTTTTTAGAAATCATCGGCGCACTGGCTAAACCTGGGGATTCAATACCCGCAAGTTCGATAAAATGAGGATTTTTTCGACTATGACGAATGATAAAATCATGGGTAGAAATGGTAGGACGAACCCCAGCAAAAACGCGGATGGTTTCTTGAAAAGGAATATTCGGAATCATTTTTAAAGCTTGTTCACGAATCATCATTAACGTTTCATTATCGGTACGGTTATCGTCTTCTGAACTTGGTTCACTCGATGGTCCAACTAAAAAATTCATCGAAGTCGTAGGTGAAATTAAAACACCTTTCCCTTTTTTAGAAGGTAACGTAAATAAAGTGTGACGTAAGAAAAATGGATCAAAATGATCTAAAACAAAATATTCTCCCTTTCTAGGTGTCAAATGATAGCTAGGCTTTTCTAAAAAGGAAGTGATTTGATACGCTCCCATTCCCGCAGCATTAATGACGACTTTTGCTTCATATTTTTGACGATTGGTAACTACTTGATATCCACCAAAAATCGGAAGAATATTCACTACTTCTTCACCAAGATGTAAATGCACGTTATGATCAATAGCGTGTTCCATTAAACGCGTACATAGTAAAAATGGATTAATAATACCAGCAGAAGGCGCTTCTAATGCGCCATAAACCGAAGAAGAGATGCTCGGTTCAAGTTCTAATACTTCTTCTTTGGTAAGTAAACGGACTATGACTCCGTTTTCTATTGCTCTTTGTTGTAATTTTTTTAATTCTTCCATTTCTTCTTCTGCTTTTTGGATTTCTTTTTGTTTTAAAACTAGGGCATTATCTCTTTCTTCTAACATCTTATCCCTATTTTGTAGGATCTCATCTCTTTTATCTATGTTTTTTTCTCTTTGAAGTAATCTATCTTCTAATTCATTTATTTCTTGTTTTCTTTCCCTAATTTCTTTATCAGTTTCTAATTTTAACTTATGACTCTCTTCTTTAAGCTCTAAAATAGAATCTCTCTTTGCCTTTTCTGCATCTTTTTTTGCTTTTTCTAAAATTTCTTCTGCTTTTTTAGAAGCGCCTTTTTCTTTTTTATTACTATAAATAATAACGGATACTGCGCCTACTCCTAATCCAATTACAGAGGTCAAAATGGAAAATATTACATGTTCCATAATTCCTCCTCTATATATATATTTATATCGTTAAATTTTTAACTATATACTTCTATTGTAAATTTGATTTAACTTAAAGTCAAGAGCAAATTATTTCTATACATAATTGGTAATTATAGTTAAAAATTCATCAAATGATGAATTTTTTAGTTACCTCTTAAAATATTATAGTGTTCTCTTACTTTTGTTTCTATCTCGTCTCTTAGAACAATATTTTGTTTAAATAATGCTTTTACATTTTCCTTACCTTGGCCAATTTTTTCACCATTATATGAATACCAAGCACCACTTTTTTCTATTATTGCTGCTTCTGTTGCTAAATCAACAAGTTCGCCTTCTTTACTTACACCTTCACCATACATTATATCAACATTTGCTGTTTTAAATGGAGGTGCTACTTTGTTTTTAACCACTTTTATAACTGTTTTATTTCCAACAACTGAATCACCTTGTTTTATTTGTTCTGCTCTTCTTACTTCTAACCTTACAGATGAATAAAATTTAAGTGCTCTTCCACCTGGAGTTGTTTCCGGATTACCAAACATAACTCCTACTTTTTCTCTTAATTGATTTATAAATATTACTATTGTATTTGTTTTATTAATTGTACCAGATAATTTTCTTAATGCTTGACTCATTAATCTAGCTTGTAAACCAACATGAGAATCACCCATCTCACCTTCGATTTCGGCTTGTGGCACCAATGCTGCAACTGAATCAATTACAACAATGTTAACAGCTTCACTCTTAACTAAAGCATCGCAAATCTCTAATGCTTGTTCTCCAGTATCTGGTTGACTAAGCAACAACTCATTTACGTTTACCCCTAGATTTTTAGCATATATTGGATCAAGTGCATGTTCGGCATCAATAAATGCTGCCCTTCCACCATTCTTTTGAACTTCAGCTATGGCTTGTAATGCCACTGTTGTTTTACCACTTGACTCAGGTCCATATATTTCAATTATTCTTCCTTTAGGATAGCCACCAACACCTAAAGCAACATCAATAGTTATTGAACCACTTGAAGTAACATCAACATTCATATGATCATTATCACCAAGTTTCATAATAGCTCCAGCCCCAAATTGTTTTTCAATATCAGCTAATACTTGTTCTAACGCCTTGTCTTTATTCTTTTCATCTTTTGTAACTTTCATTTTTCCTCCTAATACCCTGATACAAATTAATTGTAACGCATGTTAAAATAATTGTCAATAAAAATACAAACATTTGTTATTTTTTGTTTATTTTTTCTACTTCTTCTTTTGAAAGATCTGTTATTTTAATTATTTCATCAATCGGATAATTTGCTTCCAACAACTTTTTTGCAATTGATTCTTTTTCTTGCTTTTGTCCTTCAGCCAAACCTGCTTCGTGTCCTT
>ENA-OOSI01000275-OOSI01000275.1-human-gut-metagenome-genome-assembly--contig:-NODE-275-length-16475-cov-2.043910_pt1 | contig 16475 bp, 18 predicted proteins | sample MGYA00241171_ERZ501200 | MGnify/ENA primary metagenome ERZ501200 (study PRJEB25962, sample SAMEA2042554) | human gut metagenome | biome: human gut; feature: human-associated habitat; material: faeces...
TGTGCGTTTAATTTATCTTTCGTTCTTTTTTAGTACTCTCATATAAAAAAGCGCGTTCCGTGAAAGGCCGCGCAAGTAGAGGCGTGAAAGCCTCTAGCCATAATTTATCATAAAATGGTTAATAAATCCATTATTTCTATCGTTTTCTAGTAATTCATTTAGATTCTTCGCTTCTTCGCTATTTCTAGTTACAATCCCAGGCTATTTTCAAAAGTAATCATAATTTAGTATAAGGAGGAAAAGCAATGGAAATTCTAGATGAAAAAACTGTTGTCGTTTTTACTAGCGCAGAACTAAAAGAAGTTTTAGAAGGAAATAATGGATACACATTCATTTATTTTGGTGCTGATATAACTTTACTAAGCGGTATTACCCTATCTAATACAAAAACCAATATTACACTTGATGGGACCTATCAAAATATAACTAAGTTAGCAGGGAATATATCAAAATATAACGCATCAATTTACGGATCAAAAAAGTACCAGTGCAGCTCAAGCTATTCAAGCATCTCCACAAAATCAACTTATAACCATACAAAACCTTCATATTATAGGTTATAACTATTATGGTATGGTCTATGTTGCTGAGGCCGCTAGTTATAAAAATGTAATTTTAGAATATCAAAATATTACTTATGTTGGTCCTCAATTAATTTTTCACCCCATGGGTCTTACCCGTATTTTAAATTCCACTATTACCGTCCAAGATCAATACGTAACTGGAAATGAAGTTGCGGAATGTAACCAAATTGAAATTGGTGGAAAAACTACCATTACGCATACTTCTAAAAGTAACTCCTCTTTTTGGTTTCGTAATGATACTCCATCCTTTACTGTGTTAAAAGGAGCCGATGTAAAATTTACAAGCACCGACCGAGAACTCATTTATGGAACGAGCCAATTGACTTTTTCCATACAAGAACAAGCTAACTTTGAAGTAACTGTTCGTAATGGTCTAGCGTACAATTCTTCTTTTGGTACAGGCACAACAACGATTGCAGAAAGTGCTTCTTTTCGGCTTACACAAACAGCAAGAAATGGGAACTATGCAACATGGTATAGTTATGGTCCTCTTTCCGTTTTAAATAACGCTACACTACAAGTTATTTCAAGTTACACCGGCATTACCACTTCTAACCCATGTATCTATTTTTATAATGCAGCGGCCCGATTTATTTTAAATCATCCTAAAGAAGTTGTTTTATATAATAGTGTTGCTTCAGCTATACAAACTTCCACTACCATCCCATTTGAATTTCAATTTTCTAGAATCAATATGTTCACCACTGTTGTTCCCTTAGTTAGTGCGATTTCTGAAACAACATTACCTACTTTTGCTTGGTATAAAAAAGAAGATATCGCCACGATGAGCGGAACTTTTTCCAATACTGTAACAACGATTAATTCATCTAACTTTTCCGAAGATGAATTAAAAGAACTACCCAGTTTGAACAATTTTGTTTTGACCAATAAAAAAATATTCTCCTTAGGAATCTTCTCTTTTTCCGTTCATAAAATTGGTACAAAAACCACACGAATACGGGGAATAACAATAAAAAACGCTTCGATTTTAATTCAGTATTTAGATACATCCGTAGTGGTAACCGCTACAGAAGATGGCGACTATTCATATACTCTACCTTCTACTCTTGAATTAGGAACCATTGTGACACTAACTACCAAACTTTCGGATAATGTGATTTATTATACGATGAAGGAAACTGTCGTTGAACCAGGTGATTTGTCATTAGTAACCTACCCCACTACGATAGAATTTACAATAGATCCTTTTTCATTAACGCCTTTATTACTTCCAAAAAAAGAAAAAATAGAACTAAGTATTGTCGATTCACGCATTGAGCTTTCAAAATGGAAGTTATACGTTTCTCTTGCTTCTCCTTTTCAAGAACAAAATGGGAATATTTTAGAAAACGCTATTTGCTTTTTAGAAAATCAAGCACCTTCCTATTTATCAAGTACACCCTTATTAATTCATACCAAAGAAGAAGAAAGCGAAGGAACCACCGATATAACTTACTTAGAACAAGAAGGCATCGTCCTTCATATTGAAACACCGATACAAACTACTTCAACATATCGTGCGAATATTTTATGGGCTTTAGAAGAATGAAAAATCACTCCCGTTACTGGAAGTGATTTCTTTTTCTATTTAAATATCCAAAGTATTGCCGGCAACTCAAACACCAATAGAAACATGGAACGCTAGTTACATAAGAAATATTGCTTTTCGTTTTATATTCATTGGATTTAAAAAATGCCAGATTTTGAAATTGAAAATAGATGTTATACTTTTTTCTTAACTTGAAACGTGATGGTTCGAGTTGAAGTTGCAGCGATATCGTCTAGTAATACGGTTAAAGTATGCGTATTCTCATTATAAGAATACTGATCATCTGTAGCTGCTACACCTTCAATCATAACACTACCTGAAATAAAGTCTACGAGTGTATTATCAATAATATCCGTAACAACTGGCGCGGTATAGGGTTTTGTTTCATCGTTTGTTAAGACGATTGTGTAGGTTAATACACCATCCGCCCAAGCTGGTTTATCAGCCGTTTTTGTAATTTTTAAGCCATCTAATAAAGTAACTAAAACTGCCTCTGACGCCATAGCGGTAGGCACATCATTGTAGTTGCCTAAAGCGGATACTGTATTGGATAAAATTGTTTCCATGAAATCCTCCTTTTGTTATAGTTATGCCTTAACTTATGAGGCACATAGTCATTTATCCTTTCTTTTCTAAAATTAATAACAGTTCATCTTCGTTTTTTATTCTTTATAAAAAAATGAGCCTGACTTCCAAAAAAGCCAGGCATGAAGGGATGGTTTCCTATATGGTATAACCATAATTATTTTAACACTTTGTCTTAAAATGTAAAGTAGAATGATTATTCCTTTTCTCTTATCTAGTTGCAAATTCAAAAGCTAATAAAGAAAGAAAAATCCATCTAATCCTATCCTAGATCTGCGTGACGGATTTCGATGGTTAGGGTATTATGTTCCTTTATCAATGTAAAGAGCTATTTTTATCAATCTATTTTATTTTTTGATTTCTTCATCCTCAATTACAATGCAATTCACCTTTTTAGAATAGGAAGTACAAGCATCAATAGCAATAATTCCTTTACCATAATAAGGTGAAAAATCGGCATCTTCACCAAATTCATTTCCTTTATTTTCTAATATGGCATGACCATAAGAACAGTGCCAATGTCCACATACAATCGTTTTATTTTCTTCATATATTCCGTTATACGCTGCGGCCATACCATTGAACCAACGAGCATTGTACCATTCTTCTTCACCTTGTTCTCTCCAATTATCTACAAAGTAAAAGGTATCATACTTTTGAACGCCTCTTCCACTTGCTTTACAAGAAATCCAACCATGAACAAATATATAGTTTTTGGTTTCAAAATAGTCTCTCATTGCAGGAATAATTGTTTGATAAAAAGGTGTACTTTTCGCTTTAGCTTTAAATTCATTTGGATGGTCAAGAGCGTCATTTAAATCCATTCTTGTTAATTGTAAAGCTGTACCTACTGTTCCATTAGACCAATGATGGGTTCTAATAATACCACTTGTCATCCAGTAATCTGCATCATCGATAAGATTTAAAAATAAATCTTCATGATTGCCTTTGATTAAAATGACTTCCTTTTTCTTTAGTAGTTCAAGAATAAAATTTTGTAGTTCTTGTGCTTCATTACCGCGATCAAATAAGTCACCACATACAATGAGTTGATGAGGTCCTTTATCTTCAAAAAATCCTTTTTCTTCTAAAGCCACTTTGAACTCTTTAAAAAAGCCATGGATATCTGCAACTACATAATACTTCATAAATTCCCCCCTCTTTCCATTGTTTTTTCTCTATTATATTTATTTTACCTTGATAACCATAAAAAAAGAAGATGCCGAGCAAATTTATCGAGATTATCATAAAATGTTTATCTTTAAAATAACGCATTCCAAATAACTTACTAAAAATAGTAAAATAAATAAAAAAAAACGCCTAGCCAAGGAAATGACTAGGTCAAGTGTCCCAGAAGGACTATTTATAGTATATGTCTCTTTTTAGAAAAAGTAAATATTAAATTAAAGAGTTGAATGCCACGATTAACGCTTTTAACTCAAAGGCCACAACTGAGGTGGACAACGAAGATTATACCCTAATAAGAGAAAAAGTAAATACCAAAATAAAAGTTTTTTTGTGTTCTCCTCTCTTAAATAGCGTATCAAAACTGTATCAAATGCGTATCACGGCAGTATCAAAATTAAAAAAAACCGCGAAAAACGCGGTAATTTCTTAACTGGTGACCCGTACGGGATTCGAACCCATGAGTGCATGCGTGAAAGGCATGTGAGTTAAGCCTCTTCTCCAACGGGCCATCAAATGGCGCCTACCGTAGGACTCGAACCTACGACCGATCGGTTAACAGCCGATTGCTCTACCGACTGAGCTAGGTAGGCAACATTGCTTGCGGGGTTAACGCAAGCAGTATAATATCATAGAATTAATTGTTTTGCAATAATTTCGTGAAATTATTTTTTAATTTTTGCTTCAATTGTCTTATAGAGGTCTCCAACCGTGACAAATGATTGCATTTCTTCATTAGTAAATTCAATACCAAAGGTATCTTCGATTTCGTATAATAAATCAATTTTGTCTAAGGAATCTAATCCTAAACTCTCTAAAGAAGCTTCTTTATCTAATTTTGCATCTTTAACTTTCTTAGCTAATACTTCTTCTAATTTTGCATTAATATCCATAACTATATTTCGTCGATCTTTAAATCGACACTCCTTCCTGTTTTTAAGGGAATTATGCCCTCACTTAGGCCTATTATACCATAATAATCAAAGAAAGAAACGTTTATTTTTTTGGCATAATCGAAGAATGTCCAAATTATGAAGCTTTAAAATTATAAATAGGTTTTAAAATTTGGATAATTTCTACTGTATCTTGAATGTTCTCAATAATCGCTTCTATCGGTTTATAAGCCATCGGAGATTCATCAATCGTTTGATAGCTTATTGATGTTGAATAAATGCCTTTCATCACTTCTTGGTATTCTTCTAATGAAATGGTTTCTCTTGCTTGTTTTCTTGAAAGAAGACGTCCTGCTCCATGAGGCGCAGAATAATTATACGATGGATTTGATTTTCCTTTTCCTAAAATACAACCATCTTTCATATTGATTGGAATTAACACAAATTCTCCTTCATAAGAAGAAATCGCACCTTTTCTTAAAATATGGTCTTTTAAAGAAATATAATTGTGAACACATTCAAAATTAGGTAGATTCCGAATAGATAAGCCTAAGAACGATATAATTTGTTCAGCTATCCAAGCTCGATTAAGACGGGCAAATTCTTGACAGATTTCCATATCATGAAGATAAGCATCAAGTAATGAACCTTCTAAATAACAATAGGTTTTCGGAATGGATAAAGTGGTTGCTTCTTTTAACAATCTTTCTTCCATTTCAACACACTTTCTACCATTCTTCTTTTGGGCTTGCATAAAAGCGACCATTTGATGGTTTTCTAAAGCGATATGGTACGCTACCGCCTTCCTTGTATAAAGTTCTCCTACTTCTTTTCCAAGGCTTCTAGAGCCAGTATGAATAACTAAATAAAGGTTTTGTTTTTCATCTTGATCAATTTCAATAAAATGATTTCCACCACCAAGAGAACCTAACGATTTTTTTAAATTTCCAATGTTAGATAATTGTGGAAAGCAATAAAGTGACTCCAAAGGAAAAGTCATCTGTATAGAAGTGTGTACTTTAGAGCCATAAGGAATATGCTCATGAATAAATGCATCAAGTAAAGGAAAATCAATATGTATTTTTCCTAATTGAACCACTCTCATTCCACATCCAATATCTACGCCAACGAAAGAAGGAACAACTTTATCTTTAATCGTCATCGTCATCCCCACTACTGCGCCTTTTCCATAATGGCAATCCGGCATGATTTCAACTTGACTCCCTTCAATAAATTTTTGATTGGCCATTTGTTGAATTTGGCCTACTGTTTCTTCATCTACAATATCGGTATGAACCCGTATCGTATTATATTTTCCGCGTATTTCAAACATAATAATCACCTGCCTACACTTATATTATGAAGAATGAAACATATAGATAAAATGTGCGAATTCAAAAAATTTAAAGACCCCTTAATTTGACTATAGTATAATATTCATATAAAATATTATTTACAGGACCCCTAAAAGGAGTGGTTTTATGGAAGAAAAAATTAAAATACATCTTCATCCTAATGTTTATGAAACACTAATGAAGGATTGTGAGGCGTTTGAATTCTTTAAAGGAAATACTTTAGAACTCAATAAAAATGCCTTTTTAACTGCTTTAATCAATCACTTTTATTTAAAATATCAAGAAAAAGAAGATCAACTTTTCTCATTACTCAAAAAACATTTTCCAACCTTAAAAGAAGATGAAATTTATGCTGTTGTTCAAGATTTAAATCGTTATGAAAACGACCGTGAAAAAGACAATTTTTCTTCTGTTATATCTTTAAAACCCACTAAGGCTTCAAAAGGTACTTTATCCTATATAGAAAATTATTTTTTAGGTCATGTAAGTATGTCCGAATTCTTTCGAAATCTTTTCTCTTTTTACGCCACATTCCCACAAGATGAAAGAGAAAAAATCATTTTTCAAGATACTTATGATGTTTTAATGAAAGCAATAAAAAAGCAAAAATGTGTTTTTATTGTCACCAAAAAGAAAGAAAATTGTCAACAAGAAATTATGCCTTATGCTCTTTGCTCTTCAAAAGAAGAAATGCACTGCTATCTAATTGCGAAACAAAATTCGGAGATAAAAGCTTTCCGTTTATCGCGAATTGTTTCTGTTACTCCACTTATGAAATCTTGTTCTTTTCAAGATGATGAAATTGAGTTATGCAAAAAAATGATGACATATGGCCCACAATTCTTATATCAAAATCATGAAGAACCTGTCATTATTCGTTTAACAGAAAAAGGCGAAAGAATATACAAGCATCATTATATTCATCGCCCACCTTATGTGTATAAAGAAAAGAACTTCTATACTTTTTATTGTTCTCACGACCAAATTCTTAACTACTTTAAACGCTTTGGCAAAGAAGCCTATATTATTACGCCTAAATACCTTCAAAGTGAAATTTATAAGTTTTATAAATCCGCTACCGAATTTTATAGTTTAGAAGGTAAGAAAAAATAAGTATTAAATATAACTCGTCCACACAATTTCTGTAATTGATGCTCGATAAAAATTAGAAAGAAAAGTATAACCTTGCGTTTCTTTTATTAATGTATAGCGGAGCCATTTTTCATCTAAATACTCTTTTTCAATGATAATTTCTTCTTCTTTTAAATGGTTTTCTGTTTCTAAAGAAATATCATGGGTTTGCATAATTTCTCGATTAATTTGATCGGCGAAAATATAAAGATTCTTTTTTGTGTTTGTCAATTGATAAAAATCAAAAACTAAAAACGTTGCAAAGCAAAGGCTAAATAAGATTGCAATATTCAATATTCCTTTTTTCATTCTCATCCCACTCCTAACTAAGAAATCATCGTAAAAGCAAATAGAATTCCTGCAAAAAGGATAGAAATAATAAAAGGAAAATTACGATAAAATGCTATCTTCTTTTGTGTTTCCTTATTTTCTTTTTCTTCTTTTTCATTTAAAAATTGTTCAAATGCAAATTGCCATTCTTCTATGCTTTGATACGTTTCATAAAAATATAGACTTTCAATTAAACATTGATAACTAAATGGTAAATCATTTCCTAAGGCTCTGTAATCATCTAAAGAAACTTTTACGGATAAAGATCGTTCTAATAAAAGACGCAAATTTAATGGCATTTCTCTTTTTAAAAGAGTCTCTTTTTCAAAGGAAGATAACGTCGATAAATCCATAAAAAACTTGTCCCATTCTTCTAATTTCTTTTTTAAATTTTCTTCTTCTTTATCTTTGAAAAAGATATAACTAAAGTAACTAAGAATAAAACCTAATGGTGTAAAAAGAAAGCTCCATCTTTGTCGAGTAATTCCATATAAAACTAGACTTAAAAGAGAGCCCACAAGAACAATGGAAGCGGTGATGAGCTCATTCCTAGTCTTTCCATTGATTGAAGTTGATGATTTCATAGTGGTTCTCCTTTCTTAAAAGCATTAACGAATGTACACCAATCCATAAGATGGCTAAAAATAGCATCACAATGAGTTGAAAATACATTTCACCTTTTAAATAAGTAAAATAAGGCGTAAGCGCATAACGGATGACGGCTATAAAAATAAAGCTCGTTAATAATGTTGCAATTCCATTACTCTTTTCTTTTTCTATTTGCTTTTCTTTGTCCATTCTTTTCTTTTTTATTTTCCAACCCAAAATACGCATTTTAGATAAGAACATTTTTTCTTTTTTCTTCTTTTTTGCTTCCTCTAACGCACGAAGATAATATCCTTCTCTTCGATCTTTAAAAGATTGATAACTAGCATCTTTATCGACCTCTGCATAATCACAATCTAAATTAAAACTTTCTAATGTTTTATTCATTTCATTTGGTGAAATAAGAAGTGTGTCTAAAAAAGCTTCATCCATTAAATATTTCTTTTTTTCTTTTTCCTGTTCTTTTTTCTTCTTAAAAATGAAAAACAAAACATCCATCATGCATAATGCGAAACAAAATAATGCTAAATAGAGTTGCTCCAATAAAAGATAGCTAAATAAAGCAAACCAAAAAGGAACAATGATTAAATATATTTTTTTCATAACGATCTCCTTTTTAAAATATACCGTGTTGCAAAAGTATACATTCGAATTCTTCCATGCATTTGAACTGCAATTTCTACGCCTTGCCCTCTTTGATCCACGGGAAGTTCACTATTAACATCAAATAAAACCACACTCAGTAAAGAAGGTGTTTTTTGGTCTAAATAGGTCCATGCTTTTTTAAAATTTGTTTTGATATCTTCTAATAAAAAATATCCTTCATCTTTTTCTTCTTCATGCACATAGATAGAATGACTGACAGCGTACTTTGAAGAAATAACGAACGTATTATAATAATGCTTTTCATTTTCACTTTCTTTAGCTAAGAAAAGCATCGAAGATAAAAGACATAAAAGTATATAACACCACTTTCTTACCATTCTTCCCACTCCTTTTTTACTCTTTCTTGACTTTCTTCTTCTAAAAGATAATAAACACTTTCATCAAAATTCCCATATGGCTCGTATAAAAATTCATAAACGCCATCATATACCAAAGTCATTTTCTCTAACCCTATATTTTTCATGGTAATTTGAAAAGGAAATGATTTTTTTCTTTCTCGTAATTCTTGGCTACAATGAAGATAGGAAGTTTCTAAAAAATAATCACCACTCGCTCTAGAAATCATGTGTGTCTTTTCATCAACAAAGAAAGTTTCATCAAAAGAAAAATAATAATTTTCCGCTTTTTTTATTTGTGCTTTAAATGCATAGCCACTTCGTTCATCATCAAAATATAAACGAGGAAAATCATCTAAAGTTCCATATAAAAAGAATTCAAACTCAGCATCTTCAATATCCTCTGCATTGCCTTCATAACTAAATTGATATTGAGATAAATCAAAAATATAACAAGTTTCTGCCTGTGTATTTTCATTAAAATGCCATGTAAAATATTCATTTTTTTGATAAGACTTTCCCTTGTCATCTAACCCCACAATGACATTTTCAATTGTTTGAATATGTTCCTCTTTTAGATATTCATTGATATTAATAGTTTCTTTTTTAGACGTATGCACTTGAAATTTCGCTCTTGTAGTAATGCCACTTGCTTCCGCTAAAAACAAGAGTTCTGCCTCTTTATTTTTAATTTTTCCTTGGGGAATTTTTAATTCACCTAACATTTGCATTCCTGGTTTCACCGTAAAAGCAGACATCACTTCACCATCATAAGAAAGAGAAAACACTGTGGTATTCTCGGCTTGACTTAAAGGACTATTAAAAATAAAAGGAATTGTTATTTCTTCATTTTCTGTTAATGGTGGAATTTCAATATAAGAAAAATATCTTACCTTTATTTGTCCTGGATTTACTGGCTCATAATAAATGGTTTGCATTAATAAAGGCACAACCATGCTAAGTCTTTTAAGCATTATTTCACTCTCCTATTCAAAGAAAGAAACAAACTGTTCAAATGCCAGCTTTTGATGACGGAAATAAGTAGCGCGCGATAAAAGCGGTAAATAATTCATACTTTGATAATCTTTTTGATTAAATAATTCTTTTTTGATGATCATGGAACAATCCATTGGCAAAGCGTTAATTGCGGAATCGACATAAGATACAAATTGTTGGGGATCTAATTTTACAATTTTACCGATAAGTTGCACTTGCATTGTGGGAAAATCATTGTTCGTATTTTGTATCGTCAAAAAAAGCGTTGCTTTTTGATAAAGAGAATAAATATCGTTGGCTTTCTTTCTTAACATCCGTAGAGATTCGTTTTTCATAGTTAACTATTTTTCACCTCTTGTTCCTTTACTATTTATTTACGAAGTAAAAAAGAATAATCCTAAAATTTTTTAAAAAAAAGAAAAAGTGATGCAAAATTACATCACTCTTTCTCGTTCAATTTTATTTGTTTTTTAATCGAAGTCCCATTTTTCTAATACTTTACCTTCATCATCTGTAAAGTTACCGCAGACAATCATAATTAAATCAATGATGATACCAATTCCAAAAAGGCCAAAAGTTAAAAGCCATAAAACACCGGTCCCTGTTTTCTTTACATAAAAACGATGAATGCCTAGTCCCCCTAACAATGCACAAAGTAATAAAGCCATTCCTCGTGACTTGTCCGAGGCATTAGGGTTTATCACTTTACTATTTTTCTTATTCCAATTTTCATCGCAAGGACAGCCACATTTTGGGCAAATTACTGCTTCATCTAATAATTCATTTCCACAATGTGAACAATATTTCATAATTATTTTCTCCTTCTTTCTTTATTATTTTACCATATTTAATTAAAAAAAGTAAAAAAACCTAGGTTGTGGACCTAGTGCCTTTATTTTACTTTGTTTCTTTTCTCATTTGCACCCAATTCGTAATGGAATACGTTAAACAAATCACGAAGCAAACCGCTAGAATACCTACCATGATATACGCGCCTTTAGGAGAATTAAATGTTGCACTTAATCCGCCTTCATTATATTCTTGATGAATCAAATCTTGAGTAGCTACATTGAATAAAATAAAGCTAACGATTAACATGAGAATTCCTACGCTATGAACTTGTGGAAATTTATATAACGCTAAGACGAGAACTAAAGAAGCAACATATAAACCAATACCCACATAGAAAGTCGTTGGATAAGTTTGTAAGAATGTATAATCTTTTACTTGTGTTAATAAAAGCATTTTCGAATCCGCTTCAGCCCATGGTAAGGTAAAGATGCTTAGTGTTGATAATAAGAAAATGCCATAGAAGAATAAATGATGTTGATAAATAAATCCTAATTGTTGTTCGGTTTTTTCTTTTGAGTATTTACGGAAATAGTTAGCGAGTAACTGCGCAATTAAGCCACAAATCCCAAAGAAGAATAAACACACAATTGTATCTAAAGAAAATTTATCTAAAGTTAATTCAACATTCATGATATTTTCTAATAATGAACCATTTCCACTATTACAAATAGCAATCATTAAATTGGCTAAGAACAGTGCACCAAACCAAATAGAAACATTAACTCTTTGGTTATGATACGCTAATAAAACACTTTTAGACTGCACATCCTTATCCAATTTAGAAAGAATTAAACCTAAACCATAAACAAATAATCCTACCACAAGAATAACAATTGATATTGCGGTGGCAAGTGAATGATTTTTTATAGAAGAAATTAAAGGTAATAAAACAAACGCTAATAATAAGACAAAGAAAGAAACATAAATAAATATACTCCACATTTTCTTTTTCTTTTGATAAGCCTTTTGCATTTCTTCTTTTCGCATGGTATTTTCCATTGCGCCTTCTACATTTCTTTCACCATTTAAGATTTCATCAACAGAAACGGAATAGAACTCGCTAATTTCCTTTAATAAAGGAATTTCCGGTAAAGCTTTTCCGCACTCCCATTTTGAAACTGTTTTGCTACTGACGTGAAAATAATCAGCCAATTCTTGTTGGGTGAAATTCTTCTCTTTTCTTAAGTTTTGAAGAAAGACACCAATTTTCATCATATCCATAATCTTGCTCTCCTATTAAGCAACACCATTATCGTATATTATTATAGCAAACTAAACCCATAAGAAGGATGAACTTTGTCTACTTTGAAGTGGATAACCTTAAATTCGCCATCATTTGACAAAGAAACTCTTCTTTTATTCTTGCTTCTTCGCTATAATTATGATGTGTAAAGAGGGTTATTTCATATGATTATTTTAGTAGGTGCTTCCGCAAGTGGAAAAACAGAAGTTGCAAAAGAATTAAAGAAAAAATATGATATTCAAAAAGTAGTTACCCATACGACTCGTGCTCGTCGTGCACAAGAAATCGAAGATGTGGATTATCATTTTGTTGACAAGACTCTCTTTTTAAAATTAAAAGAAGAAAATTATTTTGTAGAAACCACTTTATATAATGGAAATTATTATGGCACCAGTAAAAAAGAAATTGCCGACAATAAATGCTTAATCGTTGATCCTAATGGACTTCACGCTTTTCAATCTCTGCATAACCCTCATATCGTTACTTTTCTTTTATTAGCGAGTGAGGATTTAAGAAAGCAAAGAATGTCGTTACGTGGCGACTCTTTAGAAAACATTCAAAAGAGAATTGAAAATGACCGTATAAGCTTTTCTAAAGAAAATATTGGTGAAATCGACTTTATGATTGATACAGAAACACTATCAATTGAAGAAGTGACTGCTATCGTTATGAAGCATTATCAAGAAAAACTTCATCATTAATTGCTAAAGATATTGGAGGATAAACTTTTTATGGGTTTGTCCTTTTATTTTTAACCAATCACATCTTCTGGACCTTCTACGGTTGTCCCACTATGACGGTAAATCATAACAAGCCGTAAAGTAAAACCAATAAACACTAAAGAAGCGGCCATAAAAAAATTAAAATTAGAAGGTGTCCTTATCTTTCGAAAATTTTGATAAGTTAAAATTGTAAAATATAAGGATGCTACCCAAGCTACCGTAACCGCTAATAAATTACATCTTTTTAAATAAGCCAAAAAAGAGGGCGTTACTGTGCCATTTTTATACGCTTTTAATTTTTGTACAGCTACATACAAAACTAAAATGACAGCAAAAAGAATTAAGCAAACAAAGAAAATTTCTAAGTATCTCTTCACATTTTCTCTTTCTTGTTCTCTTTGCTCATATTCATAATCAATGGTAGGTTGTGTTGCATAACAGTTTTCTTGGTAACCATACATAAAAAGAGCCTCACTCTTTATATATGAGTAAGGCTCTATTTTTTAGAATTGTGAGGCATAAGTTTCGACAAATTCGTCATAGGTCATCACTTTATCTATAACTTGATGCTCATCAATATAAATAATTCGATTCGCGACTGTAGAAAGAATTTCACGGTCATGGGTCGTAAATAACAAAACACCTTTATAATTCATCATTCCTTTATTTAAAGCGGTAATGGATTCTAAATCGAGATGGTTGGTCGGTTCATCTAAGATGAGCAAGTTTCCAGCAATTAACATTAAGCGTGCCATCATACAGCGGACTTTTTCTCCTCCCGATAATACGCTTACACTCTTTAACGCTTCTTCACCAGAAAATAACATTCTACCTAACCAAGATCTTAAATACGATTCATGTTGATCTTTTGAATAAGGACGTAACCAGTCCACTAAAGATTCATCGCCCGTAAAAAATGGTGCGATATCTTGCATTAAATACGTAGGAGAAACCGTGATACCAAATTTATAATCACCCGCATCCGCTTTTTCTCTTTCCATTAAAATATCAAATAAAGTCGTCAGTACTAAGCTATTTTTACATAAGAATGCGACTTTATCTCCTCTTTTTAAAGTAAAACTAACATCATGAAATAAGTTATCTTTAGATAAATGATGGACTTCTAAAACATCTTGTCCAAGTTCTCTTTCAAATTTAAAATCAATAAAAGGATAACGGCGAGAAGAAGGAACAATTTCTTCTAGATTAATCTTTTCTAATTCTTTTTTTCTAGAAGTGGCTTGTTTTGATTTCGATGCATTCGCGGCAAAACGCGCAATAAAGTCTTCTAATTCTTTTTTTCTTGCTTCCTTTTTTGCATTCGTGTCTTTAGCTTGTTTTAAAAGAAGTTGGCTTGATTCATACCAGAAATCATAATTACCGACATAAACGGTAATCTTTCCATAGTCTACATCTAAAATTCTCGTACAAACTTTATTTAAAAAGTGACGGTCATGGCTTACGATAATAACGGTATTTTGAAAATTATATAAAAAGTTTTCTAACCACATGGTCGTAATAGCGTCTAAGTGGTTCGTCGGCTCATCTAATAATAAAATATCGGGATTTCCAAAAAGGGCCTGCGCTAATAAGATTTTCACTTTTTCTTTCGCATCTAAATCTTTCATCAATTGATCTTGCTTATCGCCTTCTATTCCTAAAGAATTGAGCAAAGAACGCGCATCGCTTTCCGCTTCATAGCCATTCATATCCGCATATTCCATTTCAAGTTCCGAAGCACGGATGCCATCTTCTTCCGTAAAATCTTCTTTTTGATATAAAGCGTCTTTTTCTTTTTGGACTTCCATCAAACGAGGATAACCATATAAAACGGTATCTAAAGCAGTATATTCATCATAAGCCCCTTGATCTTGTTTTAAAACGGACATTCTTTCTTTATTGGATAAAGTAACTTCTCCTTTATTCGGTTCAAGTTCACCAGAAAGAATTTTTAAAAATGTAGATTTACCGGCGCCATTCGCACCGATAATGCCATAGCAGTTATCGCTTTGAAAAGTGACACTCACATCTTTAAACAAAACACGGCCTCCAAATTGTAGTGAGACGTTATGTACTTCTAGCATATTTTCGTAGCCTCCTTTTCTAAAACGATTTGTTTCGTATATTCAAACAATTCATTCTCGTTCTTTTTTACTTTGCGACTTACTTTGATTTTATGGGGATATCCCGACCACCCAAATAAGCCACGTGGTCCTAAGAAAGTGCCTGTCTTAATATTTTCTTGACTCGCTAATAAAGCAATGCCTAAAGAGGCTTTTTTTGGCGTATGCGTAAAAAGCGGCAATACTTTATGCGCTAAAGACATGAAGAATTTAGAAAAATGGGTATCTTTAGAAGAATAAATATTCGTTGAAGCCACACCAGGATGCATTAAAAGAATTTTTAAAGGACTATGTTCAACATAGTATAAGAATAATTTCACAAGGTAGGCTTTAGAAATCGCATAGTTTTTTGATACTTTCTTTTCATCTTCCGTTAATACTTTAAAAGGCTCATTCATATGGAAATGATACGTTAAAGAAGAAACAATAATTACACTATTCTGTACAGCTTCTTCTCCTCCTACTTTGCCTAACAGCCAAATGGTAAAACGGGCAGTTACCCAGCCCAACAACATTCCTCCAAATACAACAATCAAAAAGTTCAAAAATGGATCGGCAACAGCACCGGCATTGGTATAAACACCGAAAAATAACATAAATAAGACAATGCCCGTACCATCATTTAACATAGACTCTGCATCTACTAAAGTTGAGAAGCGTTTACTTGTTCCTAACTCTTTTAGTAAAGCAACAACCGCCACAGGGTCTGTTGCACTGATTAAAGCCCCAAACATAAATGCATAATTCCAATTCCATCCTTCACAAGCAGGAATAAAAGAAGCCATACCCATGATGAATACTCCTGTCAATAACATGGCTATAACCATACCTGGCCCGGCCAACAAGGTTGAATTTAACAAAGACTTCCGGAATACATGCAAATCCAACTCATAAGCGCCATCAAATATCAATATTGGAAGGAAAATAAACAAAATCAAATCAGGATCCATATTACCGGCAAAATCAACAGCCGACTTAAGGAATCCCGTTTCCGGAAACACACCAAATCGATCCAACAGTCCGATGACTATCCCAATAGCAAATAAGCCCACAGTATAAGGGAATGTTGTTTTCTTTAACAAGGATTTTAAAATTGCTCCTAGAACTAAACACACCACTACAAATATTAGTGGAGCTAATAATGCCATTGTTTCCATTTTTTCTTCTATCTAATTTAAACTAAAACGTATTTAATCGCTCAACATCTCATTCATGTATTCTTCGTCATAGGCAAAATTATATAAAAAATCAGAAACCCAGAAATGAAGCATAGAAAATAGGAACAAGCCAAGGAGTGGAAGGGAGTTGTTGGTGAATATA
>ENA-OOSI01000279-OOSI01000279.1-human-gut-metagenome-genome-assembly--contig:-NODE-279-length-16420-cov-2.482432_pt1 | contig 16420 bp, 17 predicted proteins | sample MGYA00241171_ERZ501200 | MGnify/ENA primary metagenome ERZ501200 (study PRJEB25962, sample SAMEA2042554) | human gut metagenome | biome: human gut; feature: human-associated habitat; material: faeces...
TCAAATATAAATTTTTCAAATTTGTAACAATTGGGTTCCTCTAGTTTTACAAGATTTCCATCTTTATCAATAAATTCTGCTTTTTTTTCTGCGACGTGATATTTAAGTTCCTTGGTACTTGCTTTTTCTATTGCTTCTATATTAAATAAATTGCACATTATATGAGATTCACCATATAATATTTCTCCATTTTCATTTACTGCAAGTCTCATTTCTTCTGGAATTTCTGTATATTCTATTACTTTAACCTTTCCATTTTTTTTGCAAAGAACTCCAACTCTTTCTTGTGGATTGTTCTTCAATACTGTCCTTGTTGCAATTTTTACTTGTTTTTCAATTGCTAAGCCTAGCAAAAGTGTGTCTACATATTTTGCTAATAAATTATCAACTGAACCTATAAATATCCATTCAATTTTCTTTTTTTTAAGCTCATCTAAGATACCTTTTTCTGCCATTGAATAAAATATCCCACCATTTCCATCTGATGCCTGTTTTATTAATCCATCTTTTCCTAATATTAGTTTTCCATTTTTATCCATTAATGGTAGGTCATCTTGTTTAAAGAATTTTATACATTGTTTTGGATAATCAAAGTATTCCTTTTCTTTAAAAAATGTAATTGTTTCTTCATGGTTTTGTGGACTAGTCATAATATAACAATTCAAGTATATATTATATTTTTCATATGCTTCTTTTAACTTATCCACAATAACTTCAAAAAGTGACTTGACTTTTGAATTTAACTCTATTTCAAAAGTACCCTTTGGTCCATTATGACCTAATCTAGTTCCTTGTCCCCCCGCCATTATTGCAATTGCAAATTTACCAGCTTTAATTGCATCTTCGCCAAGCTTTCTATATTTATTTATTTCATCTTCTTTTAACTTTGCAGGATTTATTGCCTTTACAGGCTCAATATTTTCTATATTATTAACACATTTTTTATTTATTGCTAATTCATATAGCTCTTGCATCTTTTCAAAATCTATGTTTAATATTTGTTCTGCCATTTCTTCATTTTCAACATTTATATGCTCTTGATGATATTCTTTTAATAATTTTCTTGCTTCTTCTATTTTATTCATTTATGACTCTCTCCTTGTGAAAAACTCCTGATATACTATATCACGTTTTTATTTTTTTGTCTAGTTGTTTCATTATCTTTTATAAATGAAAGAGACGAACTTGTCCATCTCTTATGTAAATATTTCTTATTTTATTTTCTAAATGTGTGTACACAGTCTCATATACTCCTCTGAAAAGTAAAATTATTCCCATTTAATACCTTCTAAAAGAAGTTTTAATAGTAAACTTCTACTAGGTATAATCCATGTGCTGGGAGGGTTTTACCTGCTTTGTTTCTGTCTTTTAAATTTATTATTCTTGGTATTTCTTCTGGATTTATTCTCCCTAATCCTACATCTACAATGGTACCCGCTATTATTCTTACCATATTGTACATAAATCCACTTCCTGTAAGTTCTATTATTATTCTTTCTCCCTCTTGTTTTATTTCGGCTTTGTATATTGTTCTTATTGTATTTTTGCTACTTGTTCCGCTTGCTTTGAAGCCTTTGAAGTCGTGCTCCCCTTCAAAATATTTTATTGCTTTTCGCATTTTTTCTACATCTAATTTTTGCGGTATATGACATTCTAGGTCTCTATAAATTGCTGTTCCTTGCTGTGAATTATTTATTATGTATCTGTATTTTTTGCCTTTACAACTGTATCGTGCATGAAAATCTTCTGATACTTCTTCTGCTTTTTTTATTACTATACTTTTTTTTAGTTTTGAGTTTATTGCTATTGCAACTTTTTCTATTTCTATGTTGCTGTTTGTTTTAAAGTTTGCAACCTGTCCTAAACTATGAACTCCGCTATCTGTTCTGCCTGAAGCAATTAATTCAACATCTTCTCCAGTTATTTCTTTTATTGCTTGTTCTATTTCGCCTTGAATATTTAATTTGGTGGGTTGCTTTTGCCATCCACCAAATTTTTTACCATCATACTCTATTATTAATTTTATATTTCTCATTTTTTCCTCGTTAATCTAAATTTCTTTCTTTCTTCAACCTTTGGCACTAAATTTTTTATCAAAATTTGTTTTAAAGCATCTTCTTTTACATCTGCTATTAACGTTCCATTTTTTGCAACTGATATTTTCCCCGTTTCTTCTGATACTACTATAACTATACTATCTGATTCTTTTGAAATTCCTATTGCTGATCTATGTCTTGTTCCTAGCTTTTTAGATATGTTTTTATCACTTGATAAAGGTAACATACATGCGGCTGCCATTATCTTACTCTCACTTATTATAACTGCTCCATCATGTAGAGGAGTATTTGGTTGGAATATGTTTACAAGTAGTTGTGGTGATATTTCTGCCCCTATCAATACACCTGTATCTATTATATCTTTTAATTTTATATCTCTTTCAATAACAATTAATGCTCCTGTTTTATTGTTCGATAATTCCATAGCTGCTATTGTTATTTTATAAATATTCTCTTTTACTTTTGTTACTATGTCTTGTTCTATTCCAAAGAATTTGTTTATCTTATTTGAACCAAGTTGTTCTAATGCACGTCTTAGTTCTGGTTGGAACATTACAATTAGCAAAATTACTCCATACGTCATAAATGATGTTAGTATGAAGTTAAGTATTCTTAAATTTAAAAGTGAACTAAGCATTGTTGCAGCAATTAGAAGTAAGATTCCTTTTAGTAACTGCAAAGCTCTTGTTCCTTTTACAAATTGTAGGAATTTAACTGCTATGAATATAACTAACGTTATATCAATTATGAACATTATTAAATCATATGGACTATTTAATAATGTATTTATATATGCAGTTATATCTCCTTCTTTTATTGATAACAATTCTAAATTTTTTAGCATTAGTTCCTCCTACTTCTATTTTATAAATATCATATATAGTAATGATGCACATGTACCTAGTAGCATTAGTCCTGCCATTATTGCAGCAAATACTCTAACAATTATTTTGTTCTTTTTATTCATATGTTTTCCCTCCTCTTAGATATGACTTATCAAGTTGTTTGTTGTTTTCTTAATTTGTATTCATTTTCTATGATTGTCATTATTATTTGAACAGTTTTTTCAAGATTATCATTTTTTAGTACATAGTCATATATTCCTATTTTTGATTCTTCATAGTCAAATCTATTAAGTCTTAATTCAATCTCCTTTAAACTTGCTTTTTCTATTCTGTGTTCTAGCCTTCTTCTTAGTTCATCTTTTGGAACTCTTAAAAAGATTGTAACTATATCCATATTATTTTTAAATATTTTTAATAGGTTTTCTGTACCATTTACTTCAATATCTTTTACTATAATTTTACCTGATTCTATTGTTTTATTTAATATTTCTTTTGATGTTCCATAATAATGTTCATGATGTACTGAATATTCATAAAATTCATTGTTTTTTATTCTTTCTTCAAATTCTTGTGTTGTTATAAAATTATAAATCTGTCCATTTACTTCGCCTTCTCTTGGTTGTCTATCTGTATATGAAGGCATTGATACTACATTATCCATTCTTTTTATTAGTTCATTTTTTATCGTATCTTTTCCTGCTCCTGATACCCCTGATAGTAATACTAGCATTCCTTCACCTTTCCTTCAGCAATTTCATTCGCTGCAAGGGTTACTGCTGACCTTTCTTTTACTTTTGTTAAAGGTATTTGTCCTTCTGATATTTGTCTGGCTCTTTTTGACACTAATATCACTAATTCAAACCTGTTATCAATTATTTTTAATAAATCTGTAACTGTTGGTTTTATAATCATTTTTTCTCATTTCCTTTCTCTTTTTATTCTTCTATATTTTCTTCTTTAGTTATATCTTTGTCTAGTCTTGTTGCTATTGTTTCTGGTTGCACAGCTGATAAAACTATATGTCCTGAATCCATTATCAATACTGCTCTTGTTCTTCTTCCACAGGTTGCATCTATTGCAACTTTTGTGTCTTTTGCTTCTTGTATAATTCTTTTTATTGGTGCTGCTTCTGGACTTACAATTGAAACAATTTTGTTTGCAGAAACAACGTTTCCAAATCCTATGTTAACTAATTGCATATAAGCCTCCTATTCTATATTTTGTATTTGCTCACGTATGTTTTCTAATTCTGTCTTTATTTCTACAACATAATTTATTATTTCTAAATTGTTTGCTTTTGAACCTATTGTGTTTGTTTCTCTGTTCATCTCTTGAATTAAAAAGTCTATCCTTTTTCCATTGCTATTGTCTTTTTCTATTAAACTTAAAAACTGTGATATATGACTTTTCATTCTTGTTACTTCTTCTTCTATTGAGCATTTATCTGAATAAATTACTATTTCTTGTGCTAAACGTGCTTCATCTACCACATTTGGTTTAAGTAATTCATTTATTCGCTTTTCTAATTTTACTATATATTCATTCACAAGTCCAGTAGAAATTGAATTTATTTTATCAATTTTTTTAGAAATTAATGATATCCTTTTTTCTAGGTCTTCTTTTATCTTTTCTCCTTCTATTTCTCTCATATGTATAAAGTTATCTATTGCTTCTCTAGTACAATTTATTAGTTCTTCTGTTATGATTTTTTCATCATCTTCGTTTAGTTTAATATTTAATATGTCTGGCATTTTCATAACATCTATTACTTCAATATTTGAATTAATACCTGCTTCACTTGCAAGTTCTTTCATTTCCTCTATATATATTTTTGCAAGTTCTTTATTTATTTCTATTGTTTTACCTTTCTCGCTATTGTTAGAAAAACTAATAAATACTTCAACTTTCCCTCTTGTAATAGAACTAGAAATAATTTTTTTAATATTATCTTCTAAAAAGCTTATGTTTCTTGGCATTTTAATAGATATATCACTATATCTATTATTAACTGATTTTATCTCTACTGTATATTCTCTGGAATCGTTTTCATACTTACTTCTTCCATATCCTGTCATACTTCTTAACATTTATTTAATCTCCTTCTTTGTTACTTTTTTTATTGTTTTTGGTTTTGTAGTAGCTTTTCTTGCTGGTGTTGTTGTTCCTTTTTTGGAAATGGTTTTATTTTTAAGTTCTGTTTTTTGAATTGTTGTTTCTTTTTTCGGTTTTGTATTTTTAGTTGCTGTTTTTCTTTTAGCTTTTGGCTTTCTTGTTGCTTCTTTATTTATTGATTTTTTTGTCGCTCTAGGTTTTTGTTCTATTTTCGCAGATTTTTTTGTTGCTGTTGTTTTTTCTGTTGCTTTTACTTTTTGTTGTGTCATTTCTTCTAGTATTCTCATTTTTTCTTTTTCTGCTTTATCATCTTGGCTTTCTTTTTTAATTATTTCTTGTATGTCGCTAATATTAAGCAAATATTGTTTTTTCTCTTTGCAATATATTATTATTATCTTGCAAATATAATATACAGTAATAAAAGCAATTATCGCATAAATTATTTTATTAGTAAATCTAAAGAAAATGTATGGAGCAAAAAGCATAAGTATTGCAAGTATTAACATTTCTATACCAGATATTGCCCATTTTCCACTATCCTTATGGTATCCTATTTCTAATACTATTATTGAAAAAATTAAAATTTCAATTGAGTAAGCGTTGTATATAAATGTGGCTACTGATTTATCTAAGAGGTTAGATGCCATTTTAAGTGCCATTAATAAAATAATTATAGCAATACAAATTGCCCAATTAGCTACTATTCTAGCAATTATACTATCTTTAACCTCTTTTGATATTGTTCTTTTTTCTTTTATTTTCTCTATGTTATTTAATGCATTTTTCTTCAACTTAAATTTCCTACCCTTCTTTTGTATTATTCTAATTCATACATTATAATGCTTGCCATTGCTAATCCTACTGTTTCTGTTCTTAAAATTCTTTTGCCTAGTGTAATTGTTTTAGCCCCTGCTTCTACTAATTTTTGAACTTCTTTGTAGTCTATTCCACCCTCTGATCCTATTATTATTCCTATTTTTAGGTTTTTCTTGTTTTCTAATGTTTTTAGAACATTTTTTAATGTGTTTTTTTCTTCATTTTCATATGCCAATAATACTATATCATATTTTTGTATTAAATTCAAAAGTTTTTGTAAATTTATTGAATTTTCCACTTTTGGTATAAAGTCTCTTCCACTTTGTTTTGCTGCCGTCTCTGCAATTTTATTCCATCTTTCTATTTTCTTTTCTTCAGATTTGCTATCAAGTTTTACTACACATCTTTCCATTTGCACTGGTATAAAGTATTTAACACCTAGTTCTGTACATTTTTGAATTATTATTTCCATCTTTTCTGCTTTTGGAAGCCCTTGAAATATAGTAATTTCGGTGTTAGGTTCAGCTTCTGATAATAGTTTTTTTACTATATCACATTTTATCTGTTCTTTATTTATTTCTTTTATTTGGCATAAAAAGTTTTCAGACGTAGTTATATTGCAAATGTTTATTTGGTCGCCTATTTGCTTCCTTAAAACATTTGCAATATGTTTTACGTCTTCGCCAAATAAAGTTATTTTATTTTCTTGCATTTGATTTGCTTCTATAAAAAACTTTGGCATTATTCCTCCAAATTAGTTTATTCTCTTTCATTTTCTTGCATTGCTCTTGATAATTCTTGTACTTTTTTATTTTCCTTTAGTGCTGTTTCAGGATTTACTCTATCACTTTTTAGGTCTTCTTTTTTCATATATCCTGTTCTAATTGCTAGTTCATTAAATCCTCTATCTGTCATTCCGGCTAAATAGTCTATTGAAAGCTGTATTGCCATTTTTTCTTCCATCTTTTGTCTTTCTCTATCAATTAGTTTTTGTGCTATTTTTTCTTGTTGTTCTGGCGTAACACTATCCATGGTTCCATATTCTGCCTTTATCTTTTGTCTAATGCTTTCTATGTCTTCATCTACTTTACTTCTATAAAGTTGTTCAAAATCTTTTGGTTGACCTGTAATCTTGGTCTCATATTTACTATCTAGCGCTTTTTGTACTTTATTTCTTATCTGTGTTTCAATAGCATAAAAAGTATTCATATATTTAGTTGCAAATGTGTCTTCCCCATTTTGCACATATTCATAAATGTTTGAAAATAATTCTCTTCTTGCCTTTGTTTCATTTCTATTTCCAGAAGTTGTAAATCTTGCATCTGGAAGGATTTTAATGTCTCTAATTTCTTGTTGCTTTTTATAACTATCACATTCTTTTGGGTCTTTATACTCTGTTTTGCAATATGCTAAAGCTTGTGAATTCTCAATTTGTTTTCTAATTGTTCTATTATAAAATTGGTTGGCAACTACACCCGTTCTTATCATACTTTTTGCACAAGTTTCTACTAATTTCATGGCAGCATTAGGTTGTGCATCTTGTTGATATTTCCATTTTGTTTTAGGAACATATGTATCATAGTTAATTTGTTTTGCTGCAAAGAACAATCTTTGTCCTAAAGGTGAAAATTGCAATTGTCCTGTTGTTCTTGAGTTTTTTAGTAAGTCATTTATAAAGAACTCTTGCATTCTTGTTGTTACTTCTGCCACAACTGTTGAACGAACTCTTAATTTTTTTCCAACAAATTCTCTTATTTTTTGTAAGTCAGAATTTAAAAACATTTTATCTTCGTCGCTCATACCTTCTTGCTCTTTCTGTTTTTTATATTCTTCAATATGTGCTTCAACTATTTTATTAACCTTTCCATAATCTGTTTCAAATTGGATGCCTTTTTCTGTAATTTCTCCTGTTATTTGATTTGCAATTTTTATTATTTCCCTATTTTCTTCTTTCTGTGCATCTTGTACAATTCCTCTTAATTTTTCATCTTTTATTTGGTCAATAATGTTCTTTGCAATTTGAATTTTATCTTCTGTTTTATCTGCATAATCATCTGCAAACATTTCTCCAAATAGTTCTAAATATCTTGGAATAAAATCTTTATATATTCCCAATCTAAATCCATCTCTAATGTCTGTTGCTAAATATGCTATAACATCCGCATATTTTGCTATCTTTCCCTCTGGTGTTTGTGCTATGCATTTATATTTGTTTTTTGCTGTTGCTGAAGTTACTTTAGTTCTTACAGCAGTTTGCATATCTAGATAATAGTCTTCTTTTTTGTTCATATCTTTTGCACTTGCTTCTCCATCGTGAGATACTACAATATCCAAAAAATATGAAAATTCTTCTTGTAGTTTTTTTCTTAATTCTGGTTTGTTTTTTATGTTAGGGATTTTTGCTATTGCTTTTTCGCAGATATTTTCGCTTTCAATAACTTCAACTCCTTTTGCATTATGGTGGAAAAATTGTACATTAAATATTTCTCCAATGTGTGTAAATGTTTCTTCTCCATCATGTGCACTAAACGGATGTCCTGCATCATGCATAAGCATACCAGCATACGCATACTCATAGTCTAAGTCTAGTCCCTTTGCTATTCTTTTTGCTATATTGGCAGCATTTCTTACGTGTGTTGCTCTTGATGTTAAATGTGTTTCCAAATCATCCTTTGGAGTCGCCATCGGTTTAATCTCTGAGCGCTTCATAAAGTTACTCTCGTCTATTGCCTCAATTAAATAATCAATATATTTGTCCCATACTAATTCTGTCTTTTTCATTTTTTTTATTTCAATTTCTTCTACATTTACTTTCTTATCAACATCCATAAAAACCTCCAAAATAAAACTTATATTTTTATTTTACCACATTTTCCCCTTTTTGTGAAGTAAAAAAGAGCAAAAACTCTTTGTTTGCTCTTTTTATTCTTTACTTTTATCCAAATATTCCTCTTTTTTTCACTGGTGGTTGTTCATTCATTGTTTTAGCTAGTTGATTTAATAGTTCTCTTTGCTCTGGTGTTAATTTCTTTGGAATTTGAACATTCACAGTAAATATGAAATCTCCTCTATAAGTGCTATTTATTCTATTAAATCCTTTTCCTTTTATTGCAAATTTTGTACCGTTTTGTGTTGCTTCTGGTATTGTGTATTTTTCTTTACTTCCATCTACCATTGGTATTTCTAATGTTGCACCTAGCGTTGCTTGAGTAAATGTTATTGGTATTTCACATATTACGGTATTTCCATCTCTTTTGAATATTTTATGATTTCTTACATTAATAACAACATTTAAATCTCCTCTTGATCCACCTTTTATGCCTAATTCTCCTTGTTCTCTTAGTGCTATAATTTGATTATTATCTATTCCTGCTGGAACTGTCACTTGTATTTTTACAGCTTTACGTATTGTTCCTTTTCCTTTACATTGCGTGCATTTTTCTTCTATTACTGTTCCTTCTCCATTACATTCAGGACAAGTTCTTGTCGTTTGTATTTGTCCAAGTAGTGTTGAGGTAGTTTGTTTAATTGTTCCTGTGCCATGGCATGCTTTACAAGTAGTTGTTTTTGTACCTGGTTTTGCTCTATTTCCATGACATATTGGACATTCTTCGTCTCTTATTATTGTTATTTCTTTTTTTACTCCCAAATATGCTTCTTCAAAAGTAATATCTAAATTGTATCTTAAGTCTCTTCCCTTTATTGGACCTGTTGCTTTTTGTCTAGTACTTGTTCTTGAACCAAATCCTACTCCTCCTCCAAAAATAGTTGAGAAGATATCTCCTAAGTCTCCAAAGCCTGCATCAAAATCATCGAAGCCAGAAGTAGTGTATGAATAGTATCCTCCTCTCGGTCCTCCAGCTCCTCCTCCAAAGCCTTGTGGTCCATCTGCTCCAAACTGGTCATACATTCTTCTTTTTTGTGGATCTGATAAAACCTCATATGCTTCTGATACCTCTTTGAATTTTTCTTCGGCTTCTTTTTTATTATCTGGGTTTGCATCTGGATGATATTTTTTTGCTAACTTTCTATATGCTCTTTTTAGTTCTTCATCACTTACGTTTTTATCTACGCCTAAAACTTCATAATAATCTCTTTTATTTGCCATTTTAAAATATACTCTCCTTTTTTTGTAAATTATATCTATATTATTATATTTATAGTACACATATAATTTACAATATTTTGTAGTGTAATACGATGGGTGGGCGAGCAATGCTCGCCCCTACAGTTTTATATTATTTGTTATCGTTGTCATCTTCTACTTTGTAGTCTGCATTGTATACTGTTCCATCATTTCCTTCATTTGCTGTGTATTCTGCTCCTGTTGCTCCATTTTGGGCATTTGCTTTGTATAGTTGTTCAGATATTTGATAAAATACTTGTGTTAATTTTTCTGTTGCTTCTTTTATCGTTTCTGTGTTATTTGTCTCTAATGCTTTTTTAACATTGTCTATTTCTGTTTCAACTTTTGCTTTTTCTTCGCCACTTATTTTGTCTCCTAGTTCATCTAGCGTTTTTTGGCTACTGTATACTAAACTTTCTGCATTGTTTTTAACTTCAACTTCTTCTTTTCTCTTCTTGTCTTCTGCTGCATGTGCTTCTGCATCTTTTACAGCTTTATCTATATCTTCTTCAGATAGATTTGAACTTGCTGTTATTGAAACGTTTTGCTCATTTCCTGTTGCCATATCTTTTGCAGATACGTGTACTATACCATTTGCATCTATATCAAATGTAACTTCAATTTGAGGAACTCCTCTTGGTGCTGGTGGTATTCCTGTTAATTGGAATCTTCCTAATGTCTTATTGTATGCTGCCATTTCTCTTTCACCTTGTAGTACGTGGACTTCAACACTTGTTTGACCATCTGCTGCTGTTGAAAAGATTTGTGATTTTTTCGTTGGTATTGTTGTGTTTCTTTCAATTAATTTTGTAAATACTCCACCATATGTTTCAATACCTAATGAAAGTGGTGTTACATCTAGTAATACTAAGTCTTTAACATCTCCTGAAAGAACACCTGCTTGAATTGCTGCACCTATTGCAACACATTCATCTGGGTTAATTCCTTTATTTGGTTCTTTGTTTGTTATTTTCTTTACTGCCTCTTGAACTGCTGGAACTCTTGTTGAACCACCTACTAGTAATACTTGGTCTATTTTATCTGCTGTTAATCCAGCATCTTTTAGAGCTTGATTTACAGGTCCTGTTGTTGCATCTATTAAGTCTCTTATTAATTCTTCAAATTTTGCTCTTGTTAATGTTATATCTAAGTGTTTTGGTCCTGTGCTATCTGCTGTTATAAATGGTAAGTTGATATTTGTTTGACCTACACCTGATAATTCTATTTTAGCTTTTTCTGCTGCTTCTTTTAGTCTTTGCATTGCCATTTTATCTGTGCTTAGGTCTATACCATTTGATTTTTTAAACTCTTCTACTAAGTATTTTATGATTCTATCATCAAAGTCATCTCCACCTAGTCTATTATTTCCACTTGTAGCTAAAACTTCGAATACTCCATCACCAATATCTAGTATAGATACATCGAATGTTCCTCCTCCTAAATCATATACCATTATTTTTTGATCTTTGTCTTCTTTATCCATTCCATAAGCAAGTGCTGCTGCTGTTGGTTCGTTGATAATTCTTAGAACCTCTAATCCTGCAATTTTACCAGCATCTTTTGTTGCTTGTCTTTGGCTATCACTAAAGTATGCAGGAACTGTAATAACTGCTTGTGTTACTTTTTGTCCTAAATAATTTTCCGCATCTGATTTTAATTTTTGTAATATCATTGCTGAGATTTCTTGTGGTGAAAATTCTTCTCCATCAATTTTTACTTTTTTGTTTGTTCCCATATCTCTTTTAATTGAGATTACTGTATGGTCTGGGTTTGTAACAGCTTGACGTTTAGCAATCTGTCCTACTAATCTTTCACCATTTTTTGAAAATGCAACTACAGATGGTGTCGTTCTATTTCCTTCTGGGTTTGGAATTACAACTGGTTCTCCACCCTCCATAACTGCTACGCATGAATTTGTTGTACCTAAATCGATACCAATAATTTTTGACATATACGTCTCCTCCTTAAAATTTATATTTTTTAAAATTAATAACTATTTTTTAGTCCGCCAAATCTCGTCGGAACTTTTATATTTATTAAAAGCAAATCCTTTTATGTTAATTTGCTACTATTACCATTGAATGTCTTATAACCTTTGGACCTATTCTGTAGCCTTTCCTAAATTCTTCTTTTATGATTTTTTCGCCTAATGTTTCATCTTGTACGCTGCTTACCGCTTCGTGTATTTCTGGGTCAAAAGGTTTACCTACTGTTTCTATTGTTTCTACTCCAAATTTAGTGAATATATCATATATTTGTTTTACTACAAGTTCTATGCCTTGTTTCATATTTTCATCCTCTGTTTTTGCTCCAGCTGCTTTTTCTAAGTTGTCTAGTACTGGTAGAAAGCTTGATATTATATCTGCTAATAGAGAATTATATAATTGTTCTCTCTCTTTAGTATTCCTTTTCTTGTAATTTTCAAACTCTGCCATTACTCTTTTTAATCTGTCTACTGTTTCCTCAAGTTCTTGCTCAGTTTTTGTAAGTTCAACATTTTCATCTTGCTTTATTTCTTCCTTAACGTCTTGCTTGTTTTCTTGATTTTCTTCTGACATTTTTAATATTCTCCTTTCAATTTTCATCCTTGAATTTTTCATTAAGCTTTTTGCTTATATATTTCATTACTGAAATTACTTTTGAATAATCCATTCTTTTTGGACCTATAATTCCTATTGTACCTAAATCTTTATTGCCTACTGTATGTTTAAATGTTACTATACTTAAGTCTTTTAGCTCTTCTTTTTCGTTTTCCTCTCCGATGTATATGTTTATTTCTTTTGCTAATCCCGAGTTTAGTATTTCCATTACTTGCTCTTTTGTATCAAGTATACTTAGGAAATTTCTTGCACTTTCTACTTTATTAAATTCCGGAAAATCAAATACATTGTTTGCACCTTCTAAGTAAATCTGCTCAGACTGCTCTAAAGATTTGTTCATTTGTGTAATTATTGGTTTAATTACATCAATTTGATCCTCCATTGAGTCTAAGATGTATTTTTCCATTGGTTTGTCTATTTTTGTAAGTGGTTTACCTATTAATTTGTTTTTAAATGTATAATTTAAACTATCTATTTGACTTTCTGTTATATCTTGTTCATATTTAATAATTGTTTCCTTAATTGCTCCATTTTCTGTTAAAATAACAGCCATCAAAATTCTATTTCCTAATGAAACAAATTTAACATCTGATATTATGTTTTTGCTAGCTTCTGGCCCTATTGCCACTGTTGTATAATGTGTTATTTCTGAAAGTGTATCTGTTGCAATTTTTGTTAAATCTTCAATTTCATTAACTTTAGTTTCAAGTCTAGATTTTATATATTGTATTTCATCTAAACTGATTTTTTCATCATTTAAAAGTTCATCTACATAAAATCTATAGCCTTTTGCTGATGGTATTCTTCCTGATGAAGTATGTGGTTTTTCAAGATAACCTAATTTTTCCAATTCAGCCATATCGTTTCTTATTGTTGCACTACTGTATCCTAAATTGTATTTCTCTACTATAGTGCCAGAACTAACTGGTTCGGCAGTATTAACATATTCTTCAATTATTGCTTGTAGAACCTGTCTTTGTCTTTGTTCTAACATATTCTTCACCTCGAAATTAGCAGTCTATTTGTTAGACTGCTAATATATTACACCTTTTTTTAGCAAATGTCAATAGGAATTGCTAGTTTTTTTAAAAATTTTTGAATATTTTTTAGCATATTCCTTTTTCTAATTTGTTTTGTAGATATACCACTATATCATTAATATCGTTCGTTTTTGCTTATTATACTATTATATTTCACGCTTTTCAATACGAAACATATAATATTTTTACATAATATATTGAATTTTTTTCATTTACAGTATATAATCTATATGTCGTATTATGTTACGTGAAAGGAAAGATGATAATATGGATTTAAGTAATATAGAAAATTTGAAGCAATATAACCATATTCACCTAATTGGTATTGGCGGTGTTAGCATGAGTGCTGTTGCCGAAGTATTACATAATTGGAATTTTTTTGTAACAGGTTCTGATTGCTCTAGGAGTAAAATAACTGACAGATTATCTAGTCATGGTATTTCGGTATCTATTGGTCATAGTACAGAGTTTGTTGAAAAAGCTGACTTTGTTATTTATTCTGCAGCAATAAAAAAAGATGATCCTGAACTTGTCTGTGCTAAGACTAATAACATTCCTATTGTAGAAAGAGCAGATTTTGTAGGTTTTTTAACAAGGATTTATGATAATACCATTGGTATTGCTGGAACCCATGGAAAAACAACAACCACTTCTATGGTCGCTTTATGTTTCTTAGAAGCTAATTTAGACCCAAGTGTTCAAGTAGGTGGTTTTCTTAAAGGTCTTGGCGGTAACTATAGAGTGGGTAATAGTGACTTCTTCATATTAGAAGCTTGTGAATATGTTGAAAGTTTTCTAAAGTTTAGTCCTCAAAGCACTATTGTAACTAATATTGATAATGATCATCTAGATTATTTTAAAACCTTTGATAACATTAAACATGCTTTTGAAAAATATGTTAATATGTTACCTAAAGATGGGTTCCTAGTTACAAATGCTGATGATCCTGATTGTTTAGATTTAAGAAAGCATACAATTGCACATGTAATCACTTTTGGTCTAAAAAATGATAAAGCCAACTTTGTTGGTAGAAATATTGTTTATGATAAAAATGGTTTTGCTAGATTTGATGTTTACAGAAATAATTCTTATTACGGAGAATTTAAACTTTCTGTACCCGGTCTTCATAATGTATATAATGCTTTAGCATGTATTTCAATGTGTGCCAATTATGGTATTGCAAAACAAGTAATTAAAACTGCTTTACTAAAATTTGGCGGAGCTAATCGTAGATTTGAATATATTGGTTCTTGTGGCAATATGGATGTTTATGATGATTATGCTCATCATCCTAGTGAAATTTCTGCTACCGCTAAAGCTATGAAAAACAAGACTTATCGTCAATCTTGGGTTGTTTTTCAGCCACATACATATAGCAGAACTAAAGAATTATTAACAGATTTTGCGGAAGCTTTACTAGATTTTGATAATATCATTGTAACTGATATTTATGCGGCAAGAGAGCAAAATACTTATGGAATTTCCGCTAAAGATTTAGTAAATAAAATTGGCGAATTTGGTAAAAGTGCAAAATATATTTCTGATTTTGATGACATAGCAAATTATATAAAAGGGCATGCATGCCCTCATGACCTTATAATAACTATGGGAGCTGGAACCGTATTTGAAGTTGGAAGAAAAATATTAAATTAAAAATAGTAAAATGGATATTTTTATTAGCAATACTTACAACTGCTATAATCTTATTCATGCTATCAAGTGTGTTTAACATAACAAACATAACAGTAACAAATAACAATAAAATATCAGAGCAAGAAATAATAAGCTTATCAGGATTAACAAAAAATGAAAATATGTTTAAAGTGCTAAACAAAAAAGTAGAAGAATCAATAGAACAAAATCCATATATAGAAAACGTAAAAATAACAAAAACAATATCTGGAACAGTAAACCTAGAAGTAACTGAGAGAATAGCAACATATATGCTTAAATTCGCAAATGGATATGTATATATAAATAATCAAGGATATATGTTAGAAATTTCACAAGAACCACTAGAACTTCCTATAATTAGTGGATTCAAAACTCCAACAGAGAACATAAAAGAAGGAAATAGACTAGTAGTAGAAGACTTAAAAGAACTAGAAAACGTAATAAAAATAATGGAAACAGCAAAAACCACATCAGTTGGAGCAATAATTGCTGAAATTGATATATCTGATCCAACGAATTATAAAATAATAATACCAAGTGAAAATAAAACAGTTGAATTTGGGGATTTAACAAATATCAATGTAAAAATATTAAAAATAGAGTATATTATTGAACAAGAAAAAGGAAAACAAGGTGAAATATATTTTCAAGGTGCTGAAAAAGCAGTATTTAGAGAAAAAGTATAAAGAGGTGAAAAAATTGCATAAAAATAAAATAGCAATAATTTTGGGCGTAGTATGTATGCTTTTAACAATATCAATAGTAGTTCAAATGAGAACAATAGAAAAAGCTACAAATACAGTAGGAACAGGAATAAGTGATAATAGCGGCTTAAAAGACGAATTCTTAAAAAACCAAGACGAATATAATACAGCATATAAAAAGTTAGAAGAAGCAGAAAGAAGAATTTATTTAAGTGCTACGTTGCCGGATGATAGCATTTTTTCAACAACACTTGATGTTGATTTGGAAAAGATAGGTACAATAATATGCCCAGAAAAAGCAAATGATATTGGAGAAAGATTGATAGTGGTACCAAAGTTAATAGATAGCAGTATTCAAGATTTTGAAATAAGAGATTATGCGGTAAAAATGTCAAAAAAAATAAATGTTGTCGTTTTATCACCATCATTAAAAAATGCGAGTGCGT
>ENA-OOSI01000285-OOSI01000285.1-human-gut-metagenome-genome-assembly--contig:-NODE-285-length-16312-cov-1.566771_pt1 | contig 16312 bp, 10 predicted proteins | sample MGYA00241171_ERZ501200 | MGnify/ENA primary metagenome ERZ501200 (study PRJEB25962, sample SAMEA2042554) | human gut metagenome | biome: human gut; feature: human-associated habitat; material: faeces...
GATGATGCAGTTTTTGCCGATTCTGGCGCCGTTTAAGAGAATTGCTCCCATGCCGATCAGCGTATTGTCCCCTACCGTGCAGCCATGTACGATCGCCCCGTGGCCGATGGTCACGCCTTCTCCAATGGTTACGGGATATCCCTTCGTAACATGGATAACGGCCCCATCCTGCACATTGGTTTCCTTTCCAATACTGACAAGGTCAGAATCTGCACGGATCGTGGCATGATACCAGATCCCTGCGTTTTCTCCTATGGATACGGTTCCTTTTACAGTTGCATTTTCTGCAAGATAACAGGACATTTTGCTCCTCACTTCCCATGATTTTAAAAACATTGTATCTCATAGGATTTTCCATTGCAAGAGCACAAACGATCAGTCAAACAGCTTGGGGATCATGTCACTTAGAATTCCTTCATATTCCGGCATAAGATCATGTGTCGCCGTCAGAAGCGCCTTGTTTCCAAGATTTTGTATTACCGTATATTCTATCCGATGCACTTCGTAGGTTCTTCCATCGGCTTCGTAGGTTTCATACCTTCCGTAGTCGTGTTCCTTATCCTCCCAGCTTGCATGATACTCTCCATATGTTACATAATAAACAGTCAGATCTCCAAAGGGGGAACTTACAGTTTCCTCCGGTTCACTGCTCAATATAATATACAAGCCCGGTGTTCCGTCATAATCCTCCTGTTCAAACTGTGCAAGTTCCTTTAGTGGATCTTCCTGGATCAAAATAGTATAAATTTCTTCAAACCCATCAATCGATTGTGTGAAATACCCTTCTGTGCCCAAATAGACTGTAGGGCCACCCACCTCGTCTGGTTTGAAGCAATAGGAAATATAGTAATCATCTGTCTGACTATAAGTCCAATACCCCCCATATCCTTCGACATCATTCCATCCAAGAAAAATATTATCCTCTGGACTTCCGGCATTATATGCTTCACATAAAATATTGGTATATTTTGCCTTAATTTCTGCTATTTCTATAGCTGATAAAGAATATATATTTTCGATATCTCCTTTTGCTTTTTCCTCAGCTACTAATTTTTCTTTAAGAGACATTAGGTATTTTCCATCTTGTTCTTTATCTTCTAATTTTTTTATTTTGTTTTCTATCTCTTGAATTCTTTCATTTTGTAATTGTAATCTTTCGGGTAAATCTTTTTCTGACATTTACATATCCCCTCCAATTTATTGTTTTACATCAAATGATAATTGAAAATCATTAAATCCATTTTCTATAAAAATGAATTTTTGGTCCATAGAATAACTAGAATCTAATGGTGTCTTTATTGTAGTATATAATATATAATATTTTCCTTGTCTTTCTATATCATCATATTCAACTGTGATTAGGGTTGATGGAAATCTTTCCTGTGCATATTTAGCAAAATCTTCTTCGGTTGGGAAATAATTGTTTTTAAAGTCAGGATATAATAAGGCATATGCCTTATCATAATCCTTACTTTCTATGTATCTTATAAACTTTCCACAATATTGTTGTATTCTAGTTCTTTCGTCTTTATCCTTTAAATCTTCTATTTCTAACTGATTTGTATTTTCTTCTATCTCTTCTGCAGTTACAATATTTCCTTGTACAACTGTATTAACTACATTTTCATTTTTACTAGCTTCTAATTTTTTGACATTTTCCATTACTTTAAATATTGAATTAATATTTATAATTGTCCATATTATTACAGCTACTGTTAATATTACTAAAATTATTTTTTCATTTCTTATTTTAAGCTCTTTCTTATTTCTCATTCTATCCTCCTAAAATCATTAATTGGAACTATTAGGCAAAAATGTTACATATGCTGACGAATAACTAGCTGTAATATAACAATCTAAAGTTTTTTCTACATTTTTGTATTTTATCATTAATACTGCAGATAAACTACTGCCCTTCTTTTCTTTTATAGAATTTTCATCATATTCTGCTGATTCAAATTCTAAATTTGTTTCTCCCAATTTTTTTATTTCATTAACTAAAGAATAGAACTCGTTAATATCTTGATCTTTTATTCCTGTTAATTTTCTCATGCTCTTTTCTGCATAGTATTGCTTTAACTCGTCCTGTGATGTCATATTTTTAGTTTCTGGTGCAATTTTAGGAACCGTCCCTTTCATAAAGTCAGAAATCTTTTTACTTAACTCTGTACTAGTCATATTTCCTCCATATTTAGAATTAAAAGCATTTCCATTAGTAATATATGTAATGTTTTCTGTCTTTTTAGAAAAATCTTCTACTTCTTCTGCTAATTTAATATTAACTAATTCTTCTCTAATATGTTTAGATTCTATTCCTAATATTATAGAAATAATTAAATTTAATATTAGCATAATTATTAGTAAAAATTTTATATGTTTCATATTTTAATTCTCCTCTATAATTACGGTAATGCCGACATATTCTGACCTTCACCATATTTATCTGATGGTTGTTTAGTTTTTATCCAATTAATAATTCCTTCTTCATCAATTGCTCCTGTTAAAGCATCTTTTGCCAATACATATTGTGAAGTCCATCTTGATGTTAAAAATCCTGCTGTTGATTTAACACCTAATGCTTTAGTTAATAATGATTTTACAGCTTGCTCGTCAGAATCGGATTGAGAAAATGCTGAAAACCAGAAATTATCACCCATACCCCAGTTAACCAAAGACATAAATGTTCCTTGAGTTATTGGGTTTTTATCCAGTAGCCATTCTTTATCCGTTCCTGTGTACGGTTCTATTAAATATTGATTTATCGTAACTTGCATCTGTACTTCCAGGAATCCATCTCTATCTTTTGCACATATAGATTGGAATGCGGATTTTATCTGTGGTTCCATTGCCAAAATTTCATCAATCGATTTTCCAACAAATGGTTGTAACTCTGAGCATAATCCTGGGTTTAATTCTATTGCTTTTTCACAGAACTCTGGAATATTATTTGGGGAACCAGCCTTATGTGTTGTAGTCCATTGTGAAATTCCTACTGCTAACTCTCCTGAAGTTGTTAATCCTACTGCCTCTGGTCCTCCACCTGGAGTATCTGTTCCTCCTGATTCGTAAGGTACCCAATAGAAGTATGCCCAATCTGTTTCTAGCTGGTTGTCTACTAATCTAATATATGATTCTACATCTTCAACAATAGAGTTTTCTCTATTTAACAAATATAATGCTATATCTGAATTTGTAGTTGTACCTATAACAGTTCCTTCTTTTATGTATCTTTTACCATCTTTTTCTATATATGCTGGAGCGTCTATTCTTTCTTGCTCTTCTTTTTCAAATTCTTCTGCGATTGTTTCTGCATCTCTATAATCATCAGCATATCCATTTTCTATAAAATATCTCTTTGTATGTTTTACTTGTTGATATTCAGATTGTGCATTAGCATCAATTGTTCCTTTTTTGAATCCTTTTATGTACATAATATATCCTGTACATATTCCTTTATATTCTTCGTAAAATCTTTTATATTCTGAAATAGATGAAGTGTCTAAAACTTTTATCTTTATGTAATCGTCTCCCTCTTCTATAATTTCTCCTGTTACTGGTGAAACAACATTTAAGTCTGCCTCAAAGCCATCATATTGAGTAGTTGAAGAATCACTACTTTCTGGACGATATGCACATACCAAAGGTTCATGTATCTCTTCATTAAAAGGTTGTTGTGATTGAATTCTAGTTGCATTTCCACAATCATATCTTTTATTTTCACCTGCACATATAAATACATGTGCTGCGCTAGTTTTATCTGCATTTGTTTCCCCAACAAATACTATATCTCCTGCTTGTATTTCATCAACATTTTCTATCTTAAGCCAACCTTTTTCTTTACAATAAGACATCAATGGACTTGCAGCAGCTGATGTAGTTAAACCATATTCTGGTTGGTCAGTATAGCCACATTTATATAGTGCCCAAGATACTAACCTATCACAACTTATCCTTTTTACTCCATCACTATTCGTTTCTCCATTTTTAGGTGGCATATATTCTGCATTTCCATATGTAAACCCATTCTCTCTAACATAATCTGTAACTTCTTGTGCTGCATTTAAAAATTCTGTTACAAAATCATCTGATGTACTAGTAGTAGTTTGATTATTATTTGCTGAAGGATCATCTGGAGCCACTTCTGAATTGACTTCCGAATCCGGATTAAAATTCGGTTTATATATATTTACTTCTTCATCTTCTTTAATTCTCTCGCTTCCATCTGCTTCATATCCAGCCTTAATATTATCTGTAGAAACTTTACTTCTTATTAAAGTTCCATAATCAGCTTGTTGTTTTTCATATCTTCTTACAGGCCAATATAAATTAACATATCCGCCTATTGGCCAGTGAAATACGTGTGTATCATCTACTCTTAAATCATCTTTTGTAAAATATCCTAAATCTACAAAGAATTTTTTTAGATCTCTTAAGATATATTCAGAATCTTCTGTTTTGGAATTTTCTAATATAGAAAATGCTGAAAGCGCATTTTGTCTAACATTTACTTCTTTATATAAGTTTATTCCCTCTTCATCTTCTTTTGCTTCTACCGCTGCTTCTGCATCTTTTCTGGCTTGTTTATCTACATCTTCTGAATTTTCAAATATACTTTGATTTTCATCCCAAGATTTTGAATATGCCTCATCATATACTTCTCTTAACTCATCAATCTTTTCTGCAGTATCTTTGCTACCATCATATATAAAATATTTAGCAGGATTTCCTTCTGTTCCTACAAATAGTTCTTTTGTATGTTCATTTACTTTTCCACGTATTGCATCTCTTACCTGTACAAGTTCACTTCCTGCTCCTACAGTTTCTATTGTATAAAAAGCTCCTATATCATTTGGTGCTAAAACACTATCATCAGACTGCTCTACTGGTTCAAATTTATTTTCATATGTTGCTTGGCTTGTACTCCAATCATATGCATCATAGTCATCATTTTTAAATATTACATCTCTATACCAGTGTTTTTTTACTTCTGTAATGTATGGTTGTACTCTTTCTATAGTAGTACCTCCTCCTTGACCATTATCATTATTATATTCTATTGCAGCATTTATTGCATCTATAGATAAACCAATTTTTTCTAATTCTTCTGTTAATTTTTTTAATTCTTCTGCTAGTTTAGCATCCTTTTCTACTAATTTATCCACATCTTCTTTTACTTGTGGTTGGATTTCTTTAAATTTATCCTGTAAAAATGTAAATAGTTCTTCTTCCTCTTCTTCGGTTAGCTCATCATCAGATTTTGCCTCTTCAAATTTTTTATAGAATTCATCCATTATTCCTGTTGTATTATCACCATATGTCCAACCACCATGTAAGAAAGTACTATCATGAACTGTTTTACCTACAATCTCCGCATAGCTCTTGCCCACTTCATCTGTATAAAAAGTTACATTTTCATCCTCTTCTTTTACAAGTTTTATTGCATCATCTAAATAGGTGTTAAACATATTTTCTATAGAATGATCATAATTTAGTAATGCTGAATTATCATTACCATCATATCTTTGTAAAATAGACTCATTTTCTCTTAAATATTTCCTATTATTACCTGAATCTATACTTGCATTTATAAATGCTTCAAAATTACTATAGCCTGCTTGAATATTTTTTACCATATCAGACTCATCATGACTATCTATAAAATCTTTTAATGTCTGTAAATCCTCAACCGTTAGAGTTCCTCCATCACTTGAGACATGCATATCTAAATTAGCTAAACTATCATCAATACTTGCAAAATTTGTTCCCCCTTCTGGTGCATTTTCTACACGGTATTCAAATTTTATTGTAGCATTACTCTTTATTGTCTTTATATGTATCTCTGTACTTTCCTCTTTATCCATGTCAAATCTATAAACCAAATCTGGCGCCATTGTTGCTAGATGAAGTGTTAGTGATAATTCTAAAGGCTTACCATATCTTGCAGTCCAGCCTTCCATATTATATGTATAATATGAATATTTAAATGGTGCCTCCCATACTTTAAATGTCAATGTTTTTGAATCAACATCTGTAGATACACTATCTAAGAAACTCATCTTTTTAGCATTTCCGTCTGTACCTTCTGCATTTTCATACATTCCTTTATCAAAATACAACATACCAAATTGCGGATCACCTGTATCTTTTTCTGTTTCCATTCCTAGTACATAACCAATTGCATCACCAATTACATGTAGTAGTTTAGAAACTCCTCCTTTAAACTTTTCATATGGCACATATGTATTATAATCTGCTGTTAGATAAGCATTTAAATATTTACTGCTAATTGTTGCATCATCATCGTCTGCATTTTCTATTATATTTCCATCTTCGTCCGTATATTTTCCAAATCCAAATTCATATGGTTCATATCCCATATTCGATAAATATTCTGCAAGGTCTTTTTGTTCTTCTGTTCCAAAACGTGCAGAGTTACCTGAATAATATGTTGCAAGTTCTGTGCAAAAATCTGATGCTAAGCCTGAAAGCTTATTAGTTAGTAAGCCTGGCATCTCTAAGAAAAATCCAATTATTCCAACTATTAATATAATAACTACAATAACTATAATAATTATTATACCAACAACTCCAAGTGCTCCTAATCCCTTTAAACTCTTTATAAAACGTGCTAAAAGTTTTCCTTTTTTTACTGCACCAGCAGCAGCATTTCCTGCTTTATTAATTTTATCTGCACCCGAGGTTTGTTTAGTATCTGTTACATCATTTAAATTCTCATTATCTGCCAAAATCTCACCACCTTTACTCTGCAGTTGGGAAGTTTATTCTTAAACTATATATTCTAATTGCATTATCTAGTTCAGCTTGCATTGTACTAGAATCGCCAGAATACGATTGTAATACTCTAATATTATTAAACATAATATATGTAGGAGCACTACCATCATCGCAATATTTTGTAAACTCAAATGTATAATTTTTACTTTCCCCTGGTTCCAATACAATTCCATATGATTTTACATATTTTTCCCCTCTAATATCTGCACCTGTATTTAATACAACTTCATCATTAGTTGTTCCATCAGCTATTACTATTGAATGTTCTGTTTTATTAGTTATAGTAACTTTATATAATTCATAATCGTAAAAAACATATTTACAATCTATATTAACTTTTAAGTTTTCATCTTCTGCAAATATATTTAAGTCATTTTTTCTAACAAACCCACTTATTGCAAGTTTTAATGACTCATCATCTTCTGTAAATACAAATTTTTCTTCGTCAGTATATAATTCTTTGCCTGTAAGACCTGTTGCCATTAAATCTTCCATAAGATTTACATCATATATGTATTGTTTTCCAACATTAGAAAAATTTTGTATGCTATAAGATCTTTTTGTTTTAAATTTAGCATCTACAAATTTCTGAAAGGAACTTAAAGTTGGATAAACAGCTTCTTTGCAATCATCTGAAATCATATTATAAGCAGCTTCATACTCTTTATTATTACATCTTTGTACAAATGTATCTATTGTACTTTCTATTGTTTCGTGCCATTTTTCTGGTACTTCATCCTCTGCCATAACAGAAATATTCGGAGTATAAGTTGTCTTTGGTATTTCTTCTTCTGGCAAATTTTTTAATATGTAATTTACAACATATACTATTGCCAAGGCTATAAGAGTAATTATTATAATTCTTCTATATTTTTTAAGCCACTGTCTTATTTTTAGTCGTGTATCTACAAAACTCATGTTGGCTCCTTTCTTTATCTGCCATATTAAGGTGTCCCCCCACCATTATTTCTTTGTAAATCTTGCATTTTTTGTAAAGTTTTTTCCATATCTTTTGCTATATTTTGTTGTGATATACCCATTTGTTCAAAAGAATTTCTATATTGTGCTAAACTTTGTGCTAATTGCTGATCTTCCCTTGCGAATGTGTTTACATCTTGTCCTTGCAATATTCCTCTTGCTATTCTTTCATATCCTGTTGCTGCAGCATGTAAATCATTTTGATATCCATTTGCTTGTACCCAATTAGCATATGCTTGTCCTGTTTGAGTTCTTACAACTGTTTTTTCATCTCGTTTAGCTACCACGTTATCTACTATATTTTTTCCAGCTGTATATGTACCTTTACCAATAGAATATCCTATAATTGCACCATTCATTCCTCCAGCTCCAGCTCCCATTGCTGTAAATGCAAGTTTTGGAGCCAATTTAGCAAGGCTTAATGCAGTTCCTGTTGCCCCCCTTATAGGTAATCCAGCTATTCTACCAATTTGTGCTGTACCAAGTAGTTTTCCTGCTTTTGTATTTGCTAATTTTTGGGCACCTCGCTTAGCACTAGTAAGTACTGGAATTTGTTTCCTTCCTTTATTAAATCCTTTTGAAATATTGTTATTACTATTAGTATTATTTCTAGCTTGATTTGTCTGTCTAGGAGTTTGAGCTCCACCTCCGCCAGGAGCTGCACCAGCTGCTCTACCACCAGAACTACCTGCAGCAGATTGTCCTATTTTACTTAAACTACTTCCTAATGATTTAACAAGTGCTAATGTCATAAATGTATCTCCTAAATTATGTGCATGCTCAAAACTAAATATGCCTCTAACAATATGCTCTGCTTGATGTATAAATAATAACATTATACAACCTAGTATTGCTGCCCCAAGTGTTTTATCTTGCATTAAGTCTAATGCTGTCGTTGCAAAAACTATATAAATTAAACATTGAAATGGTTGTATTAAAACCGTATATACAAACTCTTTAATCCATTTATTTAATGCCTGTGATTGGTTATCCCCCATCTTGTCTATAGAATATGTAATTGTTACTATTGGTGAAATTATTACTAAAAATGCAAGTGTAAGCATACGTTTTATATAAAATACCAAAAATGATAATGTTACACCTACTAATATACAAAATGCTATAGCAGAACCAAATCCCATTGTAAAAGAAATTGGATTAACTCCTTGAAGAGCAAATGTATCCATTATATCTGAAAAAATTGAGTTTTTATCTACATTACCCATAGCATTTTCCATAATGTTAACCAGTGCATTATTAGCATTTAATGTAAAAGCTATTATATATTGTAATAAAAATACTAAAACAAAACTAACTACCCAATCTTTTAGCATTGTTTTATATTTTGCTTCTTCAGATGCTACTGTAGATATTGCCATTCTAATACCTACATATACTAATACTGCAAGCAATATACCTATCGCTAAATTTCTTAATGCATAGTACCAAATTGCAATATTTTGTCTTATTGTTAATACTCCTGCGCTTAATTCAGAACCATCAGGTCGTGTAAAGCTAAAGAAATTTACATCTGTTATCTCTAATTTATCAAACAAAATATCTTGTGGACTTATATTAATATTAAATTGTCCTCCTGCAATAGATGCAATTCCTCCTATTACCAATCTTAATGCATACCCAAATGCTACAATTAAGATTCTTAATGGCCATGTAAGTAATCCTACAATACCATCTGCAATTCCTCCTATTGCTCCTTCTATTACTTCTACTGCACTATTCTCATCTTGTTGTCCAGCTGTAGTATCTGCATACACTATAGTTGTTACATTTGGTAGCACAAAATTGAGTATTGTAACTATGCATATAGTAATAGTTAATATCTTAAATAAATGCCTTTTCATATTATCTCCTTCCCCCATTATTTATATCTATATTTCTGTAAGTTAAACTTGATAATACTGTTTTCAAATTGCTGTGTTTTTCTTGCTCTTTACGAATATCTGTGCTAGCCTTGTATAGATAAGATTTATCCTTATTGCCTTCAACACTTGCATAGTCTCTATCTATTCTCTGTAATCTCTGCATTTGTTCTCTTAACTCTTCCATTCCATCTTCCGCTTTCTTTTCTGCACCATGTTTTTTCATCATATCTTCAATTGTACTCTTTAATTCATCCGCTTTTATCGTCTCTGAGAAATCAAATCTATCTCCTTTTATAACAGAAGGATCATTTGCCAAATTTTCATCTTTAACTGTTTTATCATCAATCTCTTTATCCAAATCTTTCATAAATTCTGAAACTCGCTCTTCTGTTTCTTGTTTTATCCTTACTTCTGTAACACTATCTATTTTATTATTGTTTTCTTTTGCATACTTGTCTCTTAATTTATCAGAAATATTATCTCTAACTCTATTCTCTACCTTTTGTTTTATTGTATCTATACTATTCTTTCCTAGAGTTTTATCATCAATTCCTAATTCAGCTTTATATCTTTGTAAATGTTGTTCTCTATCTACTCTTTCATCAACTATATCTGATACCTCAAATACATCATTCAAAGTTTTTCTATATGAGTCGTCAAATGACTTTCTAGCCATTGTTTTTATAGCTTTGTCATTTAAACCATTAGCTTTTAAACTCTTAAAGCTTTCTTCTTTTTCTCTTCTTCCTCTTGTGTATAAATCTATAATATTTGTTTCTGCTTCTTTAGCTTCATTAATCTTTGCCATTCTATTTTCATATTCATCTTGTATTTTTTCTCCTGGTTTCATCATTTTGTTTGTTTTATCTATTGCTATATTTTTTACTCCACCAACTGCTGCTCCAGCAGTTGCTCTTATCATACCTTTACCTTGATTACGACGTTCTGTAATTGCTGAACGTGCAGAAGAGAATTTGGCTTTTATACCTTTTCTTGGTTTTTTTACTCCTCTTTTTCCTCCTCCAACTAAAACTGTTGCTAAATTAGTTGCTCCTAATTCTTCCAAACCTGCAACCCCCATAAAAGGTAGGGATGTTGCTATTTTTAACGCATTAGAAAGTCTTGAATTATGTATTGTATATAAATCTTTTACAAAATTACTTCTTTCTTTCTTTCTCTTCTCTCTTGTTTCTTTAACTACATTATCTAAATCTGAAGATAATGATGTTAGTCTTTCTGCTTTACCTCTTGGAACATATTGACCTGTTGCTGTATTTATATTTCTAGTTCCAAGCCAAGTTTTGCCCAATGCTTTCTTTCCTAAATTTCCAATTCCGAGAGCTTGTGCTTGTAACTGTCTTTTTCTTTCTCTTCCTCCATTTAATACAGAATTTTTTAAATCTTTACCAAATTGAATTGTTCCACTAGCAAAAGCTTTAGCTGACTTGCCAACCTCCCCTGCTACAAACAATCCTCCTAAAATTTCTTTTCTAGGATCTGAATTTACTATTGTTTCTAATGTTCTTGAACCTGTTTTATCTCCTACCATACCAAATATACTTGTAAATATACTTGTTGCTTTAAACATAAAGTTCATAACAAGAAGTGCAATCATAATTCCTGCCATTGATTCATTCGTTAATTGAAGTACTACAGTTACAAAACATGTATATATTAAAGCATGTACACTTTGTATTAATACAAGCAATGTAAAATCTTTCATCCACCTTACAAATGGTTTCGCTTTTCCTGTTCTTACTTTTGATATTGCATAACTTGCTCCCATTGCAGGAGCCATAATAATTAAAATGCAAACTCCTAAAAGTCTTTTTATATATATGTATAAAAATTTTAGCATTAAAACAATTAACACAATATATAATATTGTTCCTATCATACCAGAAGAGAATTTTATCTCGTATGCTTTAGTTCTAACTGTTTCATAAATACTATCTTCATACCCCATACTTTGTTGAGCATCCATTATCCAACCTAGTATTGTTGAATTCAAATTAAGTACAAATATTAAAAAGAAATGTATAACAAATATTATTAAAAATCCAACAAGCCAACTAACTAACATTCTTTTATATTCCGCTTTTTCTGATGCTACTGTAGAAATTGCCATTTTTATACCAATATATATTAAAATTATTAACATAATAGCAATCGTTAAATTTCTTATTGCATAATACCATGTTGCCACACTATCTCTTATTATTTTTAGTGATGACTCATCTTTTAATGTATAACCAGCTGCAGTTTCTGAAAACATATTAACATCAAGTAAAGGTACTTGATTAAATATTATCTTATCAACTGTTAGTTTATCATCACCTTCTGGTTGTAATTCTGTTGAACTTGGTGTATATAAATTATCATTATCTAATATTGATTGTGTTTGGTTTTCTGAATTACCAGACGTTACAACATTTGGTTCAGTTATATCTGTTGTATTTGTATCATCAACTTTTTCTTCTACAGCATCACCTGTAAGAGCATTAACAGCTTCTGTAACAATATTTACAAATATATTTGCCCAACCTATGATAACAACTTTAATTATCATTGTCATAAAACCAAGTACATAATCTACTAATTGTGAAATCAAATTAAATAACCATGCCAATATATTAAGTGAACTTCTACCAGAAAAAGATCCTTGTGCTAATCCTTGATAATAAAAACCATCTTCTGGATCTTCTGTAGCATTATTCTCTTCTTCTAAAAGTTCATTACTAGCTGGAACATTTCCAGATGGAGTTACTTGTACATCTTCGTTTAATGCAAATATAACATCAAATGAATCTTGTTGAGAAGTTGGAGGTTCGTGAACTTTTAAAACCGGGTCTGAACTACCAAAATTAAAGTGTCTTAAATCTCTCGTTGAACTTGCACTAGGATTTGCAGCTGCTACCATCTCTGCATGCCCATCTCTTACTAAAATATCTCCTGGTTTTGCTTCTGCTGGTGAAACTTCGTGCCAATATTCATTTCTTAATGATGTTTTATTTGTTGCGGCATATGCATTAAATCCGCAAAGAATATATATCTAATCCAAGAAATATCTCGTACATATATGCAATACCTGTAGTACAGCAAGAATAAAATATAGATTTATCACTATTAAAATGTGCAGGTACATCTTCTGGCTCTGTACTATAAATTGTAATACTAGCATATTGATCTATAAATTGCTGTGTCTGCTCTGCTAAAAAGGATCTTGCACCATCATCAAAATTTCTTGCAAAAGAAGATGATGTGTTTAAAAGTACGATATAACATATTAAAAATGATACTAATAGTTTTTTTAATAGACTTTTTATTTTTCTCATCATCTTCTCCTTTCTTTATGCTTCTATTTTTATATCTTTTCCATCATAAGTTAGAATTTTATTTGTATAATCAAAATTAGTTATATTAAATTCATCTGTTCCTTCTACAAGTACCATTGTTTTTCTAGTTGTTGCATTATATATATATATTCCTCGATGATTTATACTATATATGTAATTGTCATCATCATACCAATATGTTTGATCTGCGTAAATATTTTTATCTAATTCGCTATCAGCATTGCTTCCATCTATAGAAAAAAATGCAATATTATATTTTTTTCCATCTTCATTTAATTTTGATTTTTCTGCATATTTGCTACTTATATGTGTATCAGAATCAGATGGTATTTCTGATTTATCCATAAGTCTATTTAACTCTTGATCTAGTATTAGACTATCATTTGTTTTATAATATACTTGATAATAATTCTTATGTTCTGTTGCTAAAGATCCTGTATATTCTTGAAAAATTTGAATTCCATTTAATGCATTTGTGCTATTATCAATCTTAACGCCTTTTAATGGATATGAAATTTTACAATAATCAGTATCATAGGCATAATATGAATAATCTGGCCACATACTTGTTAAGTTATTCATAAAAGAATTAAAATCCTTATCTTCATTATATTGTTCTAATAATCTTTCAAACATTGTATAGTTGTATGTTATTTTTGGATATACTGAAATTTCATTTGTAGTAAAACATACATATAAATCTTTACTCATATATTCTAATATTCCATTTTTTTCTATATAATTGTCACCTAATTGTGATTTTATGGTTTCAAAACTATCTCCTACTTTAATGTTACCTATAACTGGCTTTCCAAATTTATTAGTAAAAACAATATTAAATAATTTACCTGCTATATTTCTTACTCTATAACCATTTTCAAAATATATATCATAATTTCTAAAGGTACTTGTTCTTTGTCCAAAATTTATGTTGCTTGTATTCCATTCATTATTAACTAAAGCTTGTAATTCTGTATTTATAGAAAAATTTGTTTCTTCTAAACTACTTTTATTTTCTAAATTAGCATCTGATAATAATCTATTAAAATATTCTGACTCTTCTATATCATTAAAATATTTATTAGTTATTTTTGATGTGTTATTTGTATCAACCCTAATTACAAGCCCTTTAGATTCATCAATTAATCTAATTTTTCTATAAGATAAATAATTTGTAATTGCATCTATTGTTACATCATAAAAAGGTTGTTGTGATTTTCCGTCTTGATATGGACTATATTTAAATTCCATATATATATCCATATTGTAGTCATCTAGTTCCGAATCTTTTTCAGCTATATATTTGCAATCACAAAATTCTATAACAGCTTTTAGTGAATTTGCATCATATATGGATTCAATCTTTTTATTATTCTGAATAAGTTTTAGAATAACTGTTAATAGTACTAAAAAAGCTACAATTACTGCAACTATTATTATCATTTTCTTTTTTTTCTTATTCATTTTTCTTTTAGTATTTTTTTTCATATAAACACCTCTATGCTCTGTGTGCAAATCTTGCTATCTGAATTCCACCTAAAGAACTTATAGAGTTTGCACTCCTTATTCCAAGGACATTTTTTATAATTTTCTCACCTCTTGATAATCCCATTAAGAAAAATGCTGCAAGCAGTGGTGCTACAGTTGCTATTGCTCCAGCTGCTGCTATAAATATTGTATATATTAACAAATGTAGTGGTTGAATAAATATATTAATTAAAATCTCATTTAACCACCTTTGAAATCCTTGAGCTTTTTCATCGCCAATACTATCTATTGGATATGTAATAGATATCAATGGAGAAATTATAGTAAGTAAACCAACTGCTAATACCCTTTTAAAGTACAATATAAAAAACTTTAATTGATAATATACAATTACCCAATATAGTACACAAATTGCTACATAATTCCATCCTTTTAAAGTTGCCAGCTTTTCCATTATTGAACCTTCTTCTGGATTTTGAATTGTACCATTACCATACATTAGAGTTTTTTCTAAATTGTCTGAACTTTTTGGTATTAAATCAACTAAAGCATTTGATATATTAATTGCAAAAGTAACAATATATATAAGTACAAATATTAAGCAAAATCCTTTTACCCAAGCAATTAACATTTTTTGATATTTTGCTTTTTCATCCGCTACTGTTGAAATTGACATTCTAATTCCTACATATACTAATACTAATAATGTTAACCCAACAGCTAAATTTCTCATTGCACTATACCAGATAACAATATTTTGGGTTAGCTTTCCATTTAATTTTTCTGTTTCATTTACATTCCCAAAAAAATCAATACTAAACATATCATATTTTCCTGCTAATAAATCTTGTATTGTAAACTCTACAGCGCTAGAACTGTCAACTTGTTGGGAATTTACTATAGATTTTAAAAGGGCACTAATTAAAGTAGGTACAATATTTATTAGTCTTGCAAGCGCACTTGCTGTGGCACCACCCATACTTGGTTCTGGAGATACCTTATGTTTAGACTTTCCTGCTTCTGAATTAGCTGTAGTTTTACCATCATTCATAAGACTATCTGCAGAGTCATCTTCGACTCCACTCATAACCTCATTAATGCTTTCTTTTTTAGGTTCTGCAGCATAGGTTATTTTCATAGGTATTATTAAATTAAAAATTGTTACAATTAGTATAACTATTAAACCTACTTTTTTAATCATTTACTCTCCCTCTTAATTTATGATTGTACATTCTTTTTACTTCTTTCTTGCTCTTTTTGCTTTTGTTCTTGTATTAATTTAATTTTGTTAACATTTGTTTCTACGAATTCAAATTCTTTCTTAGTTGGTCTTATAGAAATTATAGCTGTATCTGAACCAACCTTTAATAATCCTTCACCTCTGTTACAAGTTGTTAAGAAAGCTGCTTCACCTTCACTTAACTTAAATACTTCCTTTATATAAGGAATCTGCAAACTGATAATTGCAATCTGTTCACCGTCAAGATTAATGTTAGACAACTGTGGCAGACGGTCAAGCTCTGTCTTTATGTTGCTGCATGTCTGGATACAACGATTTTCAAAGTTATCCTTAATCATCTGCATATCCTCTATGCCCTTGGCAACACGGTCTTTTTCTAACTGTATAAATGTGTTCGTCTCATTTAACGATTCAATCATGCTTCTGGTCTTTGCCACATTTTCAGGAACATTCAGTGATATCCTTACTTCATCAGCAAGCTCAACCGCATTAAATCCGTTAAGCAGGTCAATAAGCTTAGATTTATTTTTGTTAAATTCATCAACCTTCTTATACTCCAACCTGTTAATTGA
>ENA-OOSI01000287-OOSI01000287.1-human-gut-metagenome-genome-assembly--contig:-NODE-287-length-16280-cov-2.088444_pt1 | contig 16280 bp, 16 predicted proteins | sample MGYA00241171_ERZ501200 | MGnify/ENA primary metagenome ERZ501200 (study PRJEB25962, sample SAMEA2042554) | human gut metagenome | biome: human gut; feature: human-associated habitat; material: faeces...
CCAATAATGAATTTATGTTATAACTTCTTTCAAGTTTCTGTATATCGTTTATCTCTGCAATATCATTTATTATTTCCCTTACATTTAATTATTTTCTAAGTACGAAATGGGTTTTTGATGCAAAAAAACAAACTCCTAAAGAAGTAATTATATTTGTTCTATTAAGTGTAGTAGGATTAGGTATTAATGAACTACTTATATATTTAGGTACAAAGAAACTTGGAATAGATGTAATGATAGTAAAATTATTTGCTACAGCAATTGTAATGGTATATAATTTTATAACAAGAAAGCTAATTATTGAAAAACATAATTAGTTTTTATTTTATGTTGACAAGTGTATAAAATACACATATAATTAAGTTAAGAGGAGATTAAATGGAAAAGGTAAAAATAAGTAAATCATATAATTTGGAAAATGAAAGTTTTATCATTAATTATGAAGGAATAACTGAAATTAATAATAATGATTTAAGTGATGTAAATAATTTATTAACTGATTTTGTAAATAATCATAATCGTGTTGATATGGTAACAAATGTTAGAATACTTGCAACAATTTTTAAAAATTTTAATAATATGAAATTGGAAGTTTTTTCTCACTACAATGGTGTGTCGGAAAATATTAGGTACAAAAATGATGAGCTACTTTATTATGAAAAAGTAATTACAAGTAAAGGATGCAAATTTGAATACAACAATTTAAATGGTATTAAATTTGAATGTGATAAACAAGGTAGTAAAGTAGTTATTTCATTATTAACAGAAATGGTGGAGCAATTATATTTCTTAAAACAATAAAAAAAATATGATTTGAATACCGATGATAAAATATTGATTGAAATATATAGATTGTTTTATAATGAAAATCCTGATTTTAGTGATAAAAACATAAATATAAAAATTCAGACAATGATGTCAATTTTAGTTCAATTTAATATATCACTTTCAGAATATAGTTTTACACTTTGGAAAAATTCTAAAATACCAACATCTGAAGATTTAAATATGCAAATAAATAAACTTTATTCATTTGGAAAAATAAAAAATGAAGATAATTATATAGTCCTTTCCGAAGAAGCAAAAATGGTTATAAAAACTGTTAGTAAAAGTTTAAATGAATTAATAAATAACAATGAAAATTTTTTAGAAAAGTTAATGCTTATTAGTAGAATTATTTATATAAGTAGATACCGTATTTCATTAGACACAGATATTCAAGAAATTGCTAAAATAGCAGAAGTTTCACAAGAGGATGTTTTATTATGTAGGTCTTTGGTAAAAAAAGTAGAAAATAAAAGCATAAAATAATCATAAAATAAAGACATTTTCTCGGAAATTTGGTAAAATAAATCTAGAAAGAAGGAGAAAATATGGGAAGAGCATACGAAGTTAGAAAAGCAAGCATTCAAAAAACAGGTGCTGCAAGAGGAAAAATTTATACAACATTTGCTAAAGAAATTTATTTAGCAGCAAAGAAAGGTATTCCTGATCCAGATTCTAATATTGTATTAAAAAGAATTATTGAAAAGGCTAAAAAAAATGAGGTACCCTCAGATATAATTAATAGAGCGATTGATAAGGCAAAAGGAATGGGACAAGATGAATATGAGGTAGTAACTTATGAAGGTTTTGGACCAGGAGCTTCAACACTTATTATTAAATGTTTAACAGATAATGTTAACCGTACTGTAGGTTTTGTAAGAGCAGCCTTTAATAAAGTACATAAAAGTTTAGGAGTAACAAATTCAGTTGCTTATAATTATGATTATCTAGGTGTTGTTTCATTTAAATATGATAATGAAGAAGAAATATTTGATAAACTTTTAGAGGAAGGTATCGAGCCAGTGGACTTTGAAAGTGAAGATGGGGTTATTACAATTTCAGTTAATCCAACAGATGAAAATAAATTAAAAGATGTAATTGAAAAAGTAATTCCAAATGTTGATTATCTATATGATGAAGTAGGAATGTTTGCAAAAGATAAAGTCACTTTAGAGGGTGAAGATAAAGAAAAATTTGAACTTCTTTTAAATATGCTTAATGATATTGAGGATGTTTCAAATATTTATCATAATGTGGAGTTATAATGTCATTTTTTACAAAATTAAAAAATAAATTTACTAAGAAAACTGATGATGAAGTAACCACTAAATATGAAAAAGGTTTAGAAAAAACTAGAAATGAATTTGTCTCAAAATTAAATTTACTTGGTATTAAATATACTAAAGTTAGTGATGAATATTTTGATGAACTTGAAAAGATACTCATAAGTGCCGATATTGGTATAAATACTGTCTTTAAGTTTATGGATAGAATTAAAGAAAGAGTAAGAAAAGAAAATATTATTGATACAAAATATTTAAATGAAGTTATCGTAGATGAATTATTTATAATATATGTTAATAATGAATCAATTACTGATAAAATTAATATGGCAAGCGATGGACCAACAGTAATATTAATGGTTGGTGTTAATGGGGTAGGTAAAACAACTACAATTGCTAAACTAGCTTATAAATATAAAAATGAAGGAAAAAAAGTCATGTTAATCGCGGGGGACACTTTTAGAGCTGGAGCCGTAGAACAATTAAAAATTTGGGCTGATAGAACAGATTCTATCTTTTATGGTAAAGAAAATATTGATCCAGCCGGAGTAATTTATGATGGCCTTGTAAAAGCTAAGGAAGAAAACTATGATGTTGTCTTAATTGATACTGCAGGAAGACTTCATAATAAAGTAAATTTAATGAAGGAACTTGAAAAGATAAATAAAGTAATTGGCAAGATAATTCCAGATGCACCACATGAAACTTTATTAGTGATTGATGCAACAACTGGTCAAAATGGTATTATGCAAGCAACTGAATTTAAAAAAATCACAAATATTACTGGTATAGTTCTTACTAAACTAGATAGTTCCTCAAAAGGAGGAATAGTTCTAGCTATTAAGGAAAATACAAATATTCCTGTTAAATTCATTGGACTCGGAGAGAAAATGGAAGACTTAGATACATTTGATATTGAAAATTATATCTATGGTTTATTCAAGGATATGCTATAATGGAAAATTTTATTTACTATAGCGAGCTTTATAATATTTATAAATGTTTATTTACTGATAAACAAAAAAATGTTTTAGAACTTTATTATAATGAAAACCTATCACTTTCAGAAATATCTGATATAGAAAATGTATCAAAAAGTTATATTGGTAAAATTATTAAAGAAAGTCAAAATAAACTATTATTTTATGAAGAAAATATAGGTTATTATAAATTACTTAAAAATAATCAAAAATAAAAAGGCTCAAGTTATTTTGAACCTTTTTTTATGGCTTCATCAACTACTTTAGTGTACTCATAAACAATTTTTTCTCTTTCTTCATCTGAAAATGTATCATTTCTTGCATATAATCTGTAACCTTTATCAGTATTTTCATATAATACAAAATAGTTTTCTTTAGTAGTATCTATTCTATTATATAACCAATCATCTTTAGCCACTAAAAGATGGGTAAAATCATACTTTTCTAAAAATTCATGAGCATCTAAATTACCATGTTGTAAATCATAAAATTCTTTGAATATATCAGCTTTTCCATTATTTTTCTTTAAGAAATATTCTGCTCTTGGGTCAATATATGCTTTATAACCTCTAAATTCTACATAGCCTCCATCATTAAATGATGAATATACTTTTGCACTTTCAGTATCTTTATAATATTTTCCTAAATTATTTATAGCGCCTTCAGCATTATGTGAAAGTGTTATCATATCTTTACTAGTAATATAAAAGTAACCAAAGCCAATAAACATTATAATTGCAAATGTCATAAATAGGTAATTAACTGCATTTTGTACTGGCTTAAATATTAGTCTTAAATCTTTTGGAACCATATCTTTAAAGAAATATGCAAGTGGGAAAAATGCGACTAAAATAAAATTACTAAATCCTTTTAAAGCCATAAATCCTAAAATCATTGTTCCACAAAATAAACATATGTATCTTACTCTAACTTTTCCCTCTCTAAAGTAAGTATAAATTAGACCTATTAAAAGAATAATAATTGCCATATGTTTACATATATCTAAATCTAAACTAAATGGTAAAAGTTCTTTAATAAATATACGCATATAATGATCTGAAAATGAACCAAATATAAATGTTATTGCTTTATAGAAATATGGATTAATTAGTCCCATTAAAATAGAAATTCCTATTGCAATAAATAATGGTTTTTTTTCATAACCCTGAAGTCTTAATTCTTTGATATTAAATGAATCAATTACATAACATAAGATAAATAAGAAAAGCATTACCCATAAAGAGGAGTGCATATTTATTTGTATTAGTGATATAATAGGAAGCCATATCAAATATTTTTTATCTTTTTTGTGAATATATAGTTCAAGAGCATATATTAGTCCAAGAAGTGTTATGTAACTAAATATTTGTGGCCTTGAAACTATAAAGTGGCTTATTAATGTTAAATCACAAACAAACATTAATGTTAAAGAAATAGTTCTATTATTTTCACTAATAAGCATACATATCTTATAAAGTAATATGCATATACAAATATTACATATAACTATTAATAATAGAATTCCCATTTCTCCGAAGAAATCATATACTACCCATAAAAATGATGCTGAAAGCCAGTTTTGAACAACAACATTTAATCCTTCGTGTATTGAAAATGGGTCAGTATGAAATATACCATGTTTTAATATGTATCTTCCTTCGGTTAATAAGTACCATAAATCATTATCAAGTTTCTTATTTACAAGTACTACAAAAATTGAAAGAAGAGCAATTAAAAATATTGGTAACCATTTTGATGACTTATAATCATCTTTAATATTTTTTTTACTTTTTTTTGTCATAACCTTTAACCTTTCTAACTAAATTATACCAAAATCTTAACTTAAATCAAAATAAATTGGTATTTTTTTAGAAAATAATTATAAGTTTAATAAAAAATGTAAGTATGATATAATTTAAATATAAAAAAGGAGTAATAATGAATTTTGAATATGTAGAAACTATTACAAAGCAAAATATTAAACTATTTGGTTGCCTTTCAAGAAAAAATAATGACAAATGTATTTTGTATATACCAGGTTTAGCAGGAAATTTTTTTGAATCAAAATTTACAAGATATATAACACAGTTAAGCATAGAAAATGGGTATGACTTTTTATTTAGCCATAATCAAGGTTCTTTTCAAGTAATTGAATTACCATATCTTAATGATGAAGGCAACTTTAAATCAATAATTAAAGGTGCTGCATACGAAAAATTTGAAGACTCTTTATGTGATATAGATAGTTGGGTTCAATATTTAGATAATTTGGGGTATAAAGAAATTATTTTATTATGTCATAGTTTGGGATGTAATAAAGTTATATATTATTTAAGTAAAATGAATAATAGTAAAATTTCAATAGTTATTTTACTTGCTCCACAAGACAATGTAAACTTTTCTAAATTAGATATACATAAGGGTTTACTTGAAGAAGCCAATATTAATATAAAAAATGGCTACCCTGATAAAATTTTAAGTAAAAAGTTTCTAGGTTTTTGTCTAATGTCTAGTGAAACATATTTTCAAGAGATAACAAATAAAACAATTAATAATATTCCATATAAATCCAATAATGGAGATTTTTCAGCTTTAAATTCAATTAAAAAGGAAATGTATATAATTATTGGTTCAAAAGATGTTGGCAAAAATGGTGATGATTATATGAAAAAAATTATAAAAAATTGTTATAATGCAAAATACGATATCATTTTTGATGCAAATCATAATTTTAAAAATAAAGAGTCCCAGTTAGCTAAACTAATTATAGATTATTTAAAAAATCATTCATAAATATAAGATAATTGATGTAAATTTTTGATTAATAAAGATAAGTATTAATTAAGGAGGAAAGTATGGAAGAATATGAATATAGTTTTAGGTACCTAGCATAAAACCGTATATTAAATATTGTGAAAACAATAATTATGAGAAAGTAAGCGAGGTAACACAAAATAGAGTTGCCTATGAAAATAAACATTCAAAGCATATTATTGCGAGAATTAGTACGAAGATAGATGGTGATAAAAAATATACATTATTTGATTGTAAAAATGTAAATAAAGAAGATAGAAATTTGAAAATATCTAGTGAATCGTTACCAAAATGATAATGAAAAAAACATTTATTCAATGTTATAGGTTTTAGACTTTTATAAAGCTAGTGTAAACTGCAGGACTAGATATGTTTATAAGAAAAATGGAGTAACATTTGAAATAGATAATTATATTGAGCCTAAAATGCAAGTAGTTGGAATTGAGGGAAAAAGGTCTGAAGTTGACAAAGTATGTAATAATTTAAAAGAATAATAAACAAATAAAAAATATTAACTTTGTTATTTTATTTAATAAATCATATTTTATCAATTATTCTTCAATAATTGGTATTTTTTTAGAAAATAATTAATAAAAATTAATATGAGGTGCAAATGAAAAAAATTGTTTTTATATTAATTTCTTTATTTAGTTTTATTTTTATAAAAAATGTAAGTGCTGTGGAAATGGAGATAAGTGCAAAAAGTGCTATTTTAGTAGATTTTAATACAGGAAAAGTATTATATTCAAAAAATGAAAATGAACCACTTGCAATGGCTTCGATGACAAAGGTAATGAGTATGCTTTTGATAATGGAAAAAATTGATGATGGTTCATTAAAATATGATGATATTGTAGAGATTTCCACCGAATCCTCTTCGATGGGAGGTAGTCAAATTTTTTTAAATCCTGGCGATAAATATAAAGTAATAGATCTTTTAAAAGGTGTTGCTATGGCATCCGCTAATGATGCAGTTGTCGCTTTAGCGGAAAAAACTTATGGTTCTAAAGAACATTTTATTGAAGCAATGAATAAAAAGGCAGAAAGTCTAGGTCTTAAAAATACTCATTTTGTTAATGTTCACGGTCTTGATGAAGAAGGACATTATTCATCAGCATATGATATGTCAGTTATGGCAAGAGAACTTTTGAAACATGAAAAAATCCTTGATTTTACAAGAGTATACGAAGAATACTTAACTAAACCTGATGGTTCACAAATTTGGCTTGTTAATACTAATAAACTTGTTAGATTCTATGATGGTGTTGATGGACTTAAAACAGGTTTTACTCAAAAAGCAGGTTATTGTTTAACTGCTACAGGGAAGAAAAATAATTTAAGACTAATAAGTGTAGTTATGGGTGAAGAATCAATTGAAAAAAGAAGTAGTGATACAGTAAAATTATTAAATTACGGTTTTAATACATTTAAAGTTAACTTAATTAAAAATAAAAGTGAAATACTTGGTAAGGTAAATGTTCAAAAAGGTAAAAAAGAAAATGTTGATGTAGTACTTGTAAATGATTTGATAGAACTTTTAAATGCAAGTGATAAACCAAGTAATTATAAATTTAAAATATTGGTAGATAAAATAATTGCCCCAGTTAAAAAGGGTGATGTAATAGGTAAAGTTAAAGTACTTGATGATAATGGGGTTTTAATATCACAGGTTGATATAACAGTAAATGAAAATGTTTTAAAAGCAAATTTATGGGATTTATTTAAGAGAAATTTAAAATATAATTTAGTTTGGAATTAATACCTTTATAGGTATTTTTTTGTTTATAAATGTATAATATAACTTTTAAGCAATATAATAATTGACTTTAATAAGAAATTATATTATATTGGTATTGCATTTGAAAAAAGTGTAATAAAAAAAGCGGTGATCCCGACCACAATAGGGGACTAAAAAAGCGGTGATCCCGACCACAATAGGGAACTAAAAAAGGAAACTAGAGAGCTCACTCTAGTTTTATTATATAAAATATTACATTTATCAACCACTAATAGTAAGCTATCACTAAATAAATATTTATCATTAGATAAAACAATATTAGTTAATCCAAATTGTGATAAAAAATGTTTTGATACTTCTAAAAAATATGCTTTGGTTGATAGATTAGGTTTTGAATTTAGATTTATTCCTGATAATATTCAAACTATTACAACTGTTTTTAATAGTAGAATCACATCTATTGAAACAAAAGATTTTAATGTTAAATCATGTAGAATCAACATCTTAGACGAAAGCATTGATGAAATTAATAAAGTTATAAATACTGTTTCAAAAGGAAATAGATTAGAAGGAAATATGTATACAAATGGTAATTTAAATAGAGAAATTTAGGGATTTAGGGACATTCCGGGATTTGGGGATGTTCCTTTTTTCCCTGTTTTGCATTTAAGAAGCCTTTGACATATGAAAATCTTTCCTATAAAAAATATATTTAGTAAATACATACAACGCCAACAGACAGACACTTTTTATGGTGTCTGCCTGCTTTAATTTTATATCGGATTACTACTCAATTTAATAATTAATTCCATATTATCATCTTTTGCAGCTTTATTTTTCCTAATAGCTCCACATTTTTCGCATCTAAATATAATTACATAACCCTTTTTAGAATTTAATTCTATCCCAATTGGTTTTAAACTTCCATGGCATTTTTCTGCTCTGTCTCCTGGGTTTTTATCAACATGCTTTGAATATAAACACTTATTACAATGGTTTCTACAAGAATATCCCAACCTTGGCACAGTATGTCCACAATGTTCACACACGAATTCTTCATCAATTTCTGTAAACAAACTTTTCATTTTACTCTCCCTACACATTATTTATTAGTGATGCATAATATCATTCTTTAAATATGCTTCCTCCAATAAATTCTCTTAATAGTGAGTGTGATGGTACTGCTTCATCTGGTATGTCTTTAAAATATGAAAGCATTGATATTATTCTTTTAGCTTCTGAATATAGTGGAGATGTAATTTCTATCTCTTGTAGCAATGGAATTGCATATTTTTTTAATACACTTAATTCATATATCAATGATGAATTAAACATTACATCTGCTTCCTCTTGGAAAGTAAATATGTTCTTATCTTCTCCTCTATTTACTGAAGGCCATCTTTCTAATGTATGTACTGCATTATATCCTCTAAATTTATAATCTCTTACAATTCTTCTAATAAGTCTTGTATCAGTTGTAGATATCCTATTGTAATAGTCAATATTTAGAACTGTTAATGCACTAATATATATTTTGTATTTCTGTTTCTTTGGTATTAAATATGTAAGTTTATCATTTAAACAATGAATACCCTCCATTACTAGAATTTCATCTGATGCAAGTTGCATTTTGTTGCCTTTATATTCCTTGTGCCCTGTGTGGAAATTAAATGTTGGAGCATCTATTTCTTCTCCCTTTAGTAGTTTCACTAAGTCATTATTTAATAGTTTTGTATCAACTGCATCTATACTTTCAAAGTCGTAATTTCCTTCTTCATCTAATGGTGTTTCTTCCCTTTCAACAAAATAGTTGTCTACAGATATTATTTTGGGTTTAAGACCATTTAACCTTAGTTGCAAGCCAAGCCTTTTTGCAAAGGTCGTTTTTCCAGAAGATGATGGTCCAGCTATGGCAATTAATTTAATATTTTTATTTTCTGCTATGTGGTCTGCAATGGCTCCAACCTTTTTTTCGTGTAAAGCCTCATCTAATAACACATATTCTTCTATCGTCCCTTTTTCAACTATTTTATTTAGTTTATAAAGAGTATTTACATTTAATACTTTATGCAATTCTTGATATTCTTCAAGTGTGGCAAATAATTTTGGCGTATCTTTAAATTCTGAAAGTTGGTATGGATTTTCTTTGCTTGGATATCTTATTAAAATTCCATCATCATATTTTGAAATTTCATATGCTTCTACAAAATTTGTTGATATTGGCAAAACTCCATAAAAGTAATTATAATAGTCTTCACAGTAATAAAGTGTTACTTCTTTTTTCTGCTTTAAATCTAGTTGTAGTTTTCCCTTTAAAGTATTTTCTTTATCGTAAAATTTAATAGCCTCTTCTTTTGTCATAAAGCGTTTTTCTATTGGTAAATTGCTATTAATTATTTCTTTTACCCTGTTATTTACATTTTTAATTACTTCATTTGTTATTTTTAAATTGTCTACTGTACAAAACATTGCATTTGATAATTGGTAATTAATTGTCATTAGGGTACCTGGGTAAGTTTCGCAGACAGCTTTACTTATTATATAAACAAGTCCTCTTCTGTAAATTCTCATTCCATCTTTATGTTCTAAGTCAATTAATTCTAGTTTTCCATCTGACTTTATTTTATAATTTAAACTTTTAATTTCATTATTAAATTTACACGCAATTACTTTGCATTTTGCTTTTTGTATTTCATCTTTTAATAACTCATTAACTGGCGTACTTTCTTTTACGTCTATTATTATATCTTTATAAATTATTTGCATCTTTAGTCACCTACTTACAACTCTTTTTCCTTGTCTCCCTTAATGCTTACCATCTTCATTATACTGTTGTTATCACTATTAATTCCTAGGAAGAATACCCATTTATCTGTTACGTTTAGATTTAATGCTTCTTTAGTGTTAGTGATTATTTGTTTATCTGTCCCATTATATTTTATGTGTTTTACAGTATATTCATTGTAATCTTCTGTAACTGTATAATAGATAGCTTTTTCTTGCATATTTATATATTGTACGTTAGCATCTAACTTGCATATTTGTTCTTTTTTCTCGCCTTTTTTATTCATTTTATACAAATAATATGTATAATCATAGTTTTCATTTTGTTTTGCTACTATGAAGTATATTTTACCACCTTTTACATATACAGCTTCATATTTCCTATCTTCTTCTGCTTTTGATATTCTTTCACTTTTTTCTCCATCTAATTTCATTCTTGCTATGTATTGAGAACCTTCTATTTTGTAGATATAGTAAATCCATTTTCCATCTATATGATAATATGATATTTTTTTGTCTGATATTTTCTCTCGATCTGTGCCATCAAGCTTTACTCTATATAGGTTGCTGTTTTTATTATAATAAACCCATTTGTCAACCACCATTATTGGTGCTTCATCGATATTTTTTGCTAAGGTTTCTTTGTTGTTTCCGTTTGTTTTTACTCTTATTAAATTATATTGAGCATCATCTTCATTGTATTCTACACAATATATATAATTGTCTATTATGTTTAACCCAAAAATGTTGCCATCAATTACTTTTTCTGTTTTCTTTCCATTTTCTTTGACTTTGAATATTCCGGTTGGCTCATCGTCGTCCATTTCAATATAGTATATCCATTTTCCATCTTGAACAGCTATTCCAAAGTTATTGTTATTGCCTGATGAATTACCATATTTAGTAGATTTACAGCATGAACCAATAACAATTATTGCAATTATTATAATTAAACCTGCTAGTATTTTAAGATATAAACTTTTATTTGAAATTAATTTCATTAACATATCTTTCATATATTTCCTCCTAATTCTAATATATCTTTATTATACATTTTTCTACACTTTTGGTCAATAGAAAAAGAGAACATTTTGTTAAAATGTCCTCCCTATTTTTCTAATTGCAAATATGTTTCTGGAACTTCACCTACTAGAACTGTCTCTACAAGCAAGACTTGGTTTTCTACTTTCTCCTTTATTGTTTTGTAAGAAGTAAGTATTGAAATATTACATTCTAAATTTAAATATATTCTATATAATGTTTGGTTTATTCCTGTTGCTTTAAATTCTGTTCTTATATCTGTTATTATATTTCCTGCTGATATAATTCTTATTTTTATTTTTGGTCCGCTTCCAGCTAGATATTGGCTACCAGTTAGTGCACCTATTGGTATTTCTACGTTTTGCCTTCCTAAGTCATCTAGTTCATTTTGTATTTCTATTGCTATTTCTGATATTATTTGGTTTAGTGTAACTATATCGGTTTTTAGTACACTATTTTTTTCATCCTCACTTTTTATTATTTTCACTGTATCCTGATAATTGTATTTTGCTAAGACTTCACTTGATTTACGGTTGGTTAAATCTGTTGCAATTCTTCTTGCTTTTTCTACACATAGTCCTTCAAATATTGGATCTGTTAATTTTAATATGGTATATACTGTTATTGTTGATATAATTAAAGTCAATACTATAAAATATATTTTTCTTATTTTTCTATTGTTTGGTTTTATTGTCTTAATACTGGGCAGTCTTATTTTAGTTCTTGAATATATTTTATCCATTCTAAATTACTATTCTATTTCTGCAAAATCTTGGTATATATAGCTGTTGCCCAATTCTTATTTTATTTATATTTTCTATATCATTTACTCTAGCTATGTCTTCAACTGTGCTTCTAAACATTTTTGCTATGCTCCACAAAGTGTCTCCTGGTTTTACAAAGTATATTACCATACTATATGTGTTGCAATCCTTGCTTTCCTCCATATCTACTTCCTCTATCATATTTAATACTTTATTCTTTTGTTCTGATATGTTAAACTGTATTCCTACAGTCATTTCTATTGTTCCATCTCTTACCACAAAGTCATTTTGCCTTATTTCTAACATTGTTTCCACAATAGATTTATCATCTATTTTTTCTGAATTCACATCAAAATTGAAAGGTAAATCTACAGTTCTTGAATTTACACTAGTATTTTGTTCAAATAATATTTGTAGGTTTAGATTTCCTTCATAAATAATTTTACCTTTTCTTACTTGAGTATTATTTATTGAAGGATTAATTTGAACATCTAAAACTTGACCTGTAAGTTCTGGCATTCTAATATTTTCTTGAACTATGCAGGTATCATTCATTTTATTTCTTTCTGTAACTGCATTTATGTCTTTTTTGGTGAAACTTAGTTCTTCTGTTATGCTATATAAATCTTCAATCATATTAATTTCTTTTGTTTCATACGCCATACATACTACCTCTATTTCGGCTTCTACTGATATAGAGTTTCCCTCTTGATGGTTTGGTTTTATGACCAGATTATTTAAATTGTTTTGCACTTCGCATTTTGAATTTTCATTTACGTTTTGTATTTCCACAAATCCCATTATTGGCATTTGAGTTGTAGCTTTGCAAATTCTATTATCCTCTGTTAAGTACATTATTTCTACCATTGCGTCTGCTTTTGATAATACTTTGTTATAGCTTATTTTGGTTTCTTCATTTATTATTTTGAAATTAACTTTCATTATTTCTACTAAGTCATCTGATACATCTATTGCTATTGTGTCCTTTGCAACAACTTTGTTTGTTCCATTTCCTATCAAAGAGGTAATTTGCTGTGTATTTTTTAATAATTGAATATCATTTATTTTTTCAACTCCTGTTACAATGTTAAAGCTTTCATTAGAATATATATTTATAGATATCTCTAAATTTGCTTTTACATTTATTTTTCTCCCGTTTAGTATTCTTGTGTCAAAGTTTTTTACTTCGACTTTTACTTGTGCCTCCATACTTTCTCTCGCATTTTCCATATCTATAACTTGTGTAAAATCTAGACTTGTATTTAGGCTTCTTACCTGACTTTGCTTATCATCTGCCATATATATTATATAAGTGTTAATAGCTCCATCTATTCGTATTTTACCATCCATTACATCTTTTTTATAAATGTTAACTACACCATTTGTAGCTATTACATTTAATACATCTGGTTTAACATCATTTACTATCACATCGCTTTCAATCTGTCTATTTTCCTTCTTTTGTCCTACTATTTGATTTAAAACAATTTGATTTTTGGCTGTTTCTACTACCATAATATTCCCTCCCTTAATTATTATATTATATTAAGGAAGATAAAAAAAATTCCTATAGTTAGGAATTTTTTAAAATTTTGATTTTATTGTTGTTGGTATTAATGGGAAATATTCTTTTCCATTAAATATTGAAATTTGTACATCATTTGTAAATAAGTTTTCATATTGATAACTATCATTGGTTTCTTTTTCTTCATTTTTTACATTGAAGAAATACTTATACGTGTTTTCTATGACTGCTTCTTCTTCTAAAAATCTTTTTCGTCCAATTGCTCTCCTCACCATTACCTTTTGTCCTATGTTTTGATCTAATTTTTCTTTAATGTTTAGAATATCACTAGGGCAAATCATATGACTACACATCCTCTCGATTAATTTGTCTCATTATATCATTCATAAGTTCAATTGTCAAAAAAAAGATTATTATGTCGGATTTTATTTTCCTTTGTGGTTCTAGGGTTTCAAGTCCTAAGTTGTGTTTTATTACATTTTTATTACATTTATGTTACATACTTGTTACTTTTTCCCATTGCACCTATTCCACTAATGCCTTTTTCTCCTTCTTTTATTTCCCTTGCTATGTCATAACTACTTACAAATCTATTTCTATCTGTTATTGCAATTTTCTCTGCTACAATAAGTGGATCAATAAAATCTATTAAAATTCTGCCTGGAGAAGAGGCAAAATCCGCACCAGCTTCTATTAATGCCTCAAAAAAACTTTGACAGGCTCCTGCAAATATAACTAACTTATTAGAAGATTTAGCCCATTTTCTGGCTTCAACAACTGTTTCAAAAAAGTTTTTTGAATTTCTATAATTGTATATGTTAGAAAAGTTCATCCCTTTTTTCAGCATTGCATCATGTCCTGTTATTATTAATATATCAGGATTGTATCTCTCTAGCAATTGTCTTACTACTAATGCTTGTTTATTTTCCGGGATATTTTTTACTATAGCATTTAAACCCATCTTTCTGTAATATCTTGCTGATTTCTCACTATATCGCCTATCTCCATCTAAATGAAGAATCTTACCGGTTTTTATTTTTTATAATGTTATTTCTATGTTCTATTTTATTGTTTTTTATTCTTTCTAAGAGTAGTTTTTCTATTCTCTTTTCTGCTATTGTAACTTTACTTTCATCAACTCTCACTATATCTTCAATTGGGGCATCTGCCTCTATTCTGATTGTTACACCTTTTAAAATTACGTAAGCACTACCATCTTTCAAATTTATTATTTTATCGACAACAAAAAGGACATCTTGTTTGTATGATTTTCTCGCAACAAAGTCCCCCTTTTTTATTTTCACGTTCATCACCTCAAAATATTTTGCTATTATATTTTATGTCGAATTTTGTAGTGGTGTGTCAGTATGTATTGACAATCTCTTTTTTAGTGATATAATTTGAACAGAATTTATAAGGAGGTTTTGCTATGAAAATACCATTCAAAAAAGCTAATATATTGTTACCTAAAGATGCTGATATGCACAAATGGTCAGTTGTAGCTTGTGATCAATATACAAGCGAGCCTGAATATTGGAATAGTGTAAGAGAAATTGTGGGAAGTAACCCTTCAACACTTAATCTGACACTACCTGAAATTTATTTAGAAGAAAGTGATGTAGAAGAAAGAATTAAAAAGATTAATCAAAATATGGAAGAGTTAGTTAATATGGACTTCTTTAATGAATACAGTGACTCTATGATATATTTAGAAAGAACTCAAGAAGATGGTAAAGTAAGAGAAGGACTTATGGGTATAGTTGACTTAGAAGATTATAGTTATGAAAAGGGTAGTCAAACTTTAATAAGAGCTACAGAGAAGACTGTTATTGAAAGAATTCCACCAAGAGTTAAAGTAAGAGAAAATGCTCTATTAGAGTTACCACATATTATGATTTTAATAGATGATGAAAAGAAGAATGTCATTGAAACATTCTTCTTTTTTTGTAATTTTGCTTTTGCCGTCAACAATTTGACGAGTAATGTTTCTCGGGGTTTGCCCCAACTTTGCAAATTGCCTTGCATCAACATGCAACAAAACGCAGGCGGACAAAGCGACAAGATAAATGCAAAGGTTAAAATTTTACTTGCAAACACCTTTCTCACGCATTGTTTTTTTGTGGTATGCACGGCAACCAGACAAAAAACAGAAACAATTTGAGAATGCGTGTTTGTGTCAAAAACTAAAACGCCTTCAATTTTGCCTCACAGCCAAACATGCGCACGACAGCAATTTTTTGCGTGCGTTTAACGTTGGCGGCAAAAGGCTTCAACAAAACTAATCTTTAAGCAACAGTTTTGTCACTTCGCGGAAGTTGCCGTCGGCAACGGTGTACTTTGCGGGAAAACGAGGTTCTTCCTTGCCCGTCAGGTCGGATTTTATCCACAGACAGTCAATTTTTGCGTTTCTTGCGCCGTCAACGTCGGAAATGGCATCGTTGCCTATGTACACTGTTTCTTTTTTGTTGAGGTCGTACTTTTTGAGCAGTACGTCAAAAAACTTGGGGTCGGGTTTTGCGCAACCGT
>ENA-OOSI01000289-OOSI01000289.1-human-gut-metagenome-genome-assembly--contig:-NODE-289-length-16151-cov-2.667619_pt1 | contig 16151 bp, 11 predicted proteins | sample MGYA00241171_ERZ501200 | MGnify/ENA primary metagenome ERZ501200 (study PRJEB25962, sample SAMEA2042554) | human gut metagenome | biome: human gut; feature: human-associated habitat; material: faeces...
CATATAGATTTTTTTCTTTTTCAATTTTGGTCTCACATCATTGACAAATCAACAAGCCTTTTTTTGTTTATTGATTTCTTATTATTAAGTCTTATTATATCATTTTACACATATAATTAGATGAGGTATATATATATGAATTTTTGGGAACTAATTAAATATTTTTTACTAGGCGCAATTCAAGGATTAACTGAACCTTTACCAATCAGTAGTAGTGCGCACATGGGAATATTAGCACATATTTTTGGTATTAAGGATAATTCTTTAACGTTTGAAATTTTGATTAATTTTGCATCTTTTCTAGCTGTAGGAATTTTGTTATCTAAAAATATAAAGAGTGATTTTTTTAATAATAATAAAATCAATTTTTCTTTAATAACTAAACTTGTTATTTCGAGCATTCCTCTTGTCATAACAGGGCTTCTTCTTCATAACTTATTAGAATCAAGTGTAAACGATATGATTGGCATTGCAGTATCACTCCTTATAACCTCTTTTATTTTATTACTATCTTTTTTAATAGTTGACAAGGCGAAGAATACTAATTACACCTATATTAATACCCTAATTATGGGATTTTTCCAAAGTTTAGCAGTGTTTCCAGGTATTACAAGAAGTGGTACAGTTCTTCTAGGAGGTTTAACTGCCAAATTAAATTTGAAAGAAACATTAAAGTTTTCATTTTACATGTATATGGTAGCATCACTTGGAAGTATGGTATTAAAAATGCCGCAACTAGTATCTACGATAAAAACTAACACAACACCCATAATTTACTACATCACAGCCTTTATCAGTTCTTTTGTTTTTACAATGATTTCTTTTAAATGGTTTATTAAAGTAATTTCTAAAAAAAGCTTATTATGTTTTTTAATTTACACAGCCGCATTAGGTTTATTTATCCTAATTTATAATTTTGTATTTTAACTAGGCATAAGTAGGATATATTATTTTATAATTGGCATATAATGCTATGAAAGTGAGGTGCTTTTATGGCATGTTTCAACACTAATACAAATAACAATACCAACACACAAAAGGGCACAATCGCCGATTTGTTAAGAAAAATAAACCAAATTCAAAGAGAAGCAGTTCTTAACAATCTCGAAAATGCTTGTGAAACATGTATGATAGGCCAAGTTTATAATACAAAACCTATTGCGATATATACATGTTGTGGTAATAGATTTGCAGTAGCAGGTACATACCAAGACACAGAAAGCAATATCAACTTATTTAGAGTTGAAGAAGTACGAGGAAATGACACTGTCGTATTAAGACTAATTGAACGCGATGGCACTACATTTACATGTACTAGACAAACTGTTGTTTTAAATATTAGTTGCATTTGCTGTATCGAATGTTTCGAACCAATCAACTGTCAAAGTTGCCGTCAAGCAGCAGCTACTACTACTGAATAATTTGTATTAATAAACATAAAGCTGGAGAACAGTTTATGTTCTCTAGCTTAAAACCCACTTTCAAAATAAAAAGGAGGAAATCCTCCTTTTTTATTTACTCGCGAAAAAATTATTCTTAATAAACTCGCCATCAGGCATATTTGTTTTTTCTATTTTTTCGATTAAAGGTTTTATATCGTATTTTATCGCAATAGGTTCTAAAGTAAAGCCTTCTGCATTAACGTTCAAAATGACTGCCCGTGCTACACATTCACCTTTTGATGGACATCCAAGTGATCCAGGATTTACATATGCTACATCTTCAATATATGTAAGAGGAAAATGCTCATGGCCATAACAAATGATATCTGGATAACCGTTATCGCGCATCATCATAGAATTTCTATACATTTCATCAAGTGCTTCATATGATGGATTATGAATGATTGACTTATAATGATGGTGGCATCGCATTGCATAGTGCGTAAATAAAATTTTTAAATTATGATCTTCTTTCATGACCATAAATGGTAGACTTTCAATGAAGTCAACACTATCTTTTGTTAGGTTAGCTTTTACCCAATCTTGGTGGTTTTTTTCAGTGCAACTTCCAGGATTGTCAAATCCTTCGAGCAAGTATCTTTCATGATTTCCCTTTATCGCTATTAAATTGGGAATTGTTTTTAATAATTGAACAACTCTCTCGCCACTTGGCCCAATCGCAATCATATCGCCTAAAGAAACTAAATAATCACAACTTTGGGGATAATCGCTTTTCAATAATGCCTCTAATGCTAAATCATTTCCATGTATATCACTAAATATTAAATATCGCAAAATACCCTCCTATTGTTTTTTTATTGTCAACACATTTAATTTATTTTGTTCAATCAAGTTTTTTATTGTTTTCATTCGCGATTTATTCTCATCATTTACTAGTATTTCTTGATTAAAAACATTTCCATATTTTGATGATAAGTATATTTTTTTCTTCACAAGACCTTTATCAATAATGGTTTTTAATCCTTTGAAAGAACCCTTTAAAAGTGCCGTTAAATAATTTTCATATGTATTGTCATACATATCTCCATTATTAGAAAGTCCTTTACCTAGCACTTCATAATGCCACATATATTTATTTTCATTTGTTAAAACAGGTTCTATATCGATTACTACTTCGACCGAATTATCAAAAGTATAATCTTCTTCATTTTCTTTTTCTATTTCTTTTAATAGTTTCTTACGAAGTTTGCGGTAATCTTGGATATTTAAATCATTAACTTGTGAAGCTAAATTTATACTATTATCTAATGGACTTAAAACTTCATATTTTGAACTTTCTGAAGATTTTAATTCTTCTTTATTTAAAACAAGATATTCATTTAATAACACTATTCTTTTTCTATTGGCAAAATCATCTAGTCCCTTAGCAAAACTTTCCAAATATTGATAATATTTACCGCCAGTTTGATATCTATCCAAAGCATAAGCAAGTATCACTATAATAATATTTTCATCAATAGCTTTTAAATCTTCTTCATTGATATAATACTTTATAAGTTTTATAGCATTTCTAAAAAGGGTATACTTTTGATTAATTATTTCAACAAGATTACTCCATGATTTTAAATAAGTATGTTCTCTTTCAGTTTCAGCTAGATATATTTTGTAACTAAAACCATCATTATTTACTACGATAGTTGCCTTTTGATTTTGATCACGCTCTAATGTCAATAATTTGTCTTTACAAGAAAAATATACAGCATTTTCTAAAGCATTTAAAATTATTCTTTTTCTGATGTTGTTAGATTCGTTTTTAATGTATATAGCTAAATCAATTTGCATATCTTGCAAGGTAAAAGTATTCGCTGCGAATGACCCTACTACATCAATTGCTTCTACATCAAATGTAGACATTAAGTTTTCTTTTAACAAATCTGAAAAAGCAACTGCATTATTTTTAATATCGTTTTTCTTTGCCAAAGGCAATTCTAATTTGTTAATTGTTGTTTTAAATTCTTTTTCCGTCATCTTACCCTTCCTTTTAAAAACATCTTGACTAAAAAATGTCAAGATGTTTTATTTTATTAGTTATCTTTCTTTTGATTAAACAAATATTCATTAGATGAATTCCAATCGCTTTCCCAACCACTTGGTTGTTCAATCGCTTCGCATCTAAATAATACTTCTTTACATTCAGCGAAAGAATATTTCTTTATTTCTAATACATTCTTTGGTATAAATACTTCTTTTAAACCAGTACATTTATTGAAGGCATAATCTGCAATTGATGTAACACCTCTACAAAAATTAATATTAGCAAGTCCTGTACATGATTCAAATGCTCTATATCCAACACTTGTTACACCATCTTGAAGTGTCACAGTGTTTATTGTAGTTATACCTGCAAAAGCACCAAAGTTGATACTTCCCTTTAATACAACTACTTCTTTTAAAGACTTAGGAATATAATACTTAGTAGTTGTAAATTTATCAAGTGCATCACCATAATAGAATTGATCAACTGCTACACTATTTGTGTATGTGGTTGTTCCAAAAATGTATCCAAATGGATATTGATATAAATCACTAGAATCCTTAAGTGCATCACCAATGAAAGGAACAGTAAGCTTTTGAATACTTGAAGAACCTTTCAATAAAGCTTCTGGTATATAACTTATATTGGCATTTAAATTAAGTTCTTTAAGGTTTGCACAATTAGCAAATGCTCCAACGCCGACTTTTGTAACATTTTTAGAAAGTGTGATTTTTTCTATTGATGCACAGTTTGCAAAAGCATAGTTTTTGATTTCGGAAATACTTTCTGGAATTACTATTTCAGTAACCTTTTCACCATTTAACAATAGTGTTTTAGCATAGTAAAGTGGGTTTTGTTCTTCGGCATCAAATGATAAACCTAACCAAGCTGTTAAACTATTAATGTTAATATCTTTAAGGTTAGAACAGAAAGCAAGTGCATTTTCACCAACATATGTTACATTTTTCAAATCTAAGTTTTGAAGCTGTGTTGATCCAAAGAATGCATATTCACCTATTTCAAGCGTGCTATCGCTTAATACTACTTCTTCAAGAGTTTTATTACCTGCGAAAGCATATGGTGCAATTCTTACTATCGTAGATGGAACTTCATAACTTGTTTCTTCATTAACGTTTAAATATGTTAGAAGAATAGTTTTATCTTTATTGAATAGAATTGTTTTGCCATCAACTGTATAATTAGGATTTTCATTAGGGATATCTATCATTGTAAGATTTTTACAATATGCGAAGGCTTTTTCTTCAAGCATTTCTAAATCTTTTGATAAAGTCATTTCCACAAGACTGCTACATCCTTCAAAAGCACATTCACCAATTTTCGTAATATTATCCATGTTAATCTCTTGTAAAGATGTACAGCCACTAAATGTTTCACTCTTAATATTATTTACTAAAGCATCAAAAACAACAGTTTTAATTGAAGCACAACCTAAAAAGGCACGTGATTCTATTTCATTTATACCTGATAGATTAACTACATTTTCACTAGAATTGAAACTTACAAGACTTGGACAATTGAAGAAAGCATCTTTACCAAGTTTCGTTGTAATTACTTCAACACTAACTAAATTAATTAAATTTTTAAATGAACCATCGACTACTACATCAGGATTTTTAATAACTATTGTCTTTAGAGCTGCCGGCAATGTTTCAAAAATACAAACAAATGTTTTATCTTCAGTTTCTAAAAGTGAAGTTCCTATAAAAGGCAAGGTGATATTTTCTAATGATGTTGCTTTATCAATTTGACCTTTTTCAATTCTTTCACCTGTAAATTCTAGTGTTTTAAGACTTGTTGGAACACTATCAAAGATATCAGAGAATTTGCTGTTTTTTTCATTTGTACCGATGAAAGCAGTGGTAAGTTTTTCTAAAGATGTACAGCCTACAAAAGCACCCTTTTCAATAAGTTCTACTGTAGCTGGTATAACAAGCTCTACTAAAGATGTTGTTTGAGAGAATGCTCCGGCTTTAATTACTTTTATTTCACTAGGAATTACCAAACAACCATCGATTAAACCATTAGGATACATTATTAATTCTGTTCCATCAAGTGATGTTAAGTAACCATTAACTTCTTTAAAAATTGGATGCCCTGCTTCAACTTCAATTTTTTCAATTCCAATACAACCAGAAAATGCTGTACTATCGAGGTTTGTTAATGTTTTTGGAAAATAAAGTTTCGCAATTTTAGCACAACCATTAAAAGCTAATTTTTCAATTGTTGTTATATTTTTAGGTAATGAAAGTGATAATAAACGGTGACAACCATCGAAGGCACTTTCTTTAATAATCTCTATTCCATCACCTAATTCGACACTATTTAATAGACTGCAATCTTTAAAAGTATTTTTTTCAATAGTTTTAATTTTATCCGATAAGTGAATTTCCTTAAGACTAGCGCAATTCATGAATACTTCTTCTTCGATTACTTCAAGTCCATCAGGAAGGGAAATAACACTAAGAGCTTTACAATTTTTGAATGCTGCAGTTTCAATTTTCGCTAGAGTATTACGGAGTGTAACAACTTCAAGAGCAGTGCAATTTTCAAAAGTTGAAGCGCGTATTACTTCTACAGAACTAGGGATACTAATTGCATTTATCTTTGCGCAATTATAGAAAGCTTTTTCACCAATACTTGTAACGCTTAGTGGTATTTCAATGCTTGATAAAGCCTTACATCCTGAGAAAGCTTCATTTCCAATAAGTGTTAACGCATTTTGACTTGTTTCGCTGTCAACTTCAAAAGTAATTTTTTCTAAATTTGAAGCGCCACTAAATGCAGAACTTTCAAGAGCAGTAATACTAGAAGGTAAAGAGATACTCTTAATAAAGCTACAACTACTAAAGGTACTTCTTTCTACTTTTGTTCCATCGAGAATAGTAACATTAAGCGGATTTATTCCACTTTCATCAAATACTACTGCGAATTTATCACCGCCATCAAGTGTTTGACCAATGAATGGCAAAGTAATTGATTCAAGACTTCTACAATTTGAAAAAGCCTTTCTACCAATTTTAGTAATTGATTTAGGTAATACTAATTCTTTTATATTAGTACAATACGCAAAACCACCATCTTCAATTTCCACAATTGGTAAATTATTATATTCTTCTGGAATAGTAACTTTTTCTGGTGTATCACGATAATCTTTTAACCGAACGATTAGTCCTGTTTCATCATCATTTTCGATAAACTCTAAATATTCTTCAAGAGCTATATCATCATTGTTGTTTTCACCAGGCTTTACAGTATTTAGACCTCTTATAATAATAAATGTTAAAATACCTCCTAATGCGAGCACAATTCCAACGATAATTAACGCTTTTATCCATTTTTTCATAGGTTACCTCCCAAAGTAGTTAAATTCAATATTCTCTTTTTTATGATATATTCTTTTACTAATTATACCATACATTACTTTTTTTTGCAAGTTATTTATTTACCAATAAAATCCTTTCAAAAAATATTTGTCGATATCTTGCATATATTGTTCGTTTATGCTATAATATTTTCGTTTTAAACGGAGGATTTTATGAGTCTAAACGAAGAATGTTCAAATCAATTTAGAGGACTAAAAACAACTTCTATTTCTGATGCTAATATCATTCTTTCTAGCGTTGATTTTGATCTTGGTTGTTCTTGTGGAAGTGGAGCGAAAGAAGCTCCAAGCGTTATCCGCGGACTATCTAGTTTCTTACCACCTCTAAGTATGGATGGTGATGATTTGACTGACTGCAAAATTTACGATATAGGAAGTCTTAATAAAGATATTAACCCAAAAAGAAGCATTGAATTTCATAACGCTATTAAGGATCGTATAGCTCCTTATATTAAATCCAATAAATTAAATATAATTTTGGGCGGGGATCACTCAATTTCAATCGGACCTGAACAAGCTTTTTACGATTATGCAATGAGTGTTGGTAAAATACCTGTTATAATTCATTTAGATGCTCATCCTGATATTTGTGACTTTTATGATGGTAGTTACTACTCCCACGCCTCACCGATAAGAAGAGCAATTGACTATGGATACAAAACAGAAAACATTGTTCTCATTGGTATAAGAGGCTACGAAAAACAGGAAACGATTTATCTTAATAATCACAAAGAAATTAAAGTATATAAAGCAAGTTTTCTAAACAACGATAATGTTACTTATGCATTAAGTGAGGTCATTGAACGTTTTAAAGATAATAATCACTTAATCTATCTATCTTATGATGTTGACATCAATGATCCATCCTTCGCGCCAGGTACAGGAACTCCTGAAGCCTTTGGGCTTTCAAACAGAAATGTTTTAAAGATTATCAAATCGCTTGTTAAACATTTAGATGTAAAAGTTTTTGATATTGTCGAGGTTTCTCCTAAACTTGATGTTAATAACATTACTTCATGGTTAGTCTTGAAAATGCTTTACGAAATTTTTTCTACACTTATAAAGAAAGGAAAACTATGAAACACGTTACTTTAGACTGTTATGGTGCTAATGAGCACCAATTAGATGATTTAAAAAACATTAATGATTGTTTGAATACTCTTACGTATTCTCTAAATTTAAATCCCACTACCCCTCCTCAACTTATTCCCTACTATTACGGTAAGGTAAAAGATGATTTGGGCATTAGTGCTTTCGTATTTTTGGAAGGTGGACATATTACAATTCATACTTTTCCTTTAAGAGAGTGCTATTTTGTAGACATTTTATGTAAAGAGAATATATCGCTTGATGAAGTAGTTGCTTTCTTCAAAACAGAACTTCCTTATAATGAGAAAACATCGATTATTACGATATCTGATCGCGATGAAATTACTAATGATATTTTACCATATGATTCATCACAAGATTTTGGACCTCATTTAATGGCTACCATTAATGCTTCTGTGCCTGTTTCAATGGAATTTTTCTTCGATTTTTTAGAAAATATGGTAACAGAAATTCATATGGATCCTATTTCACGCCCTTACTTACTTAAAGGACATACAGAGGATTATGATTTTTTATCTGGTTTAATCGTCATTGCTCAAAGTCATATTGCTTTACATTATAATAAGGCTAAAAACCAAATCTTAGCGGATATTTTCTCATGTGCACCATTCGACTATAATGAAGTTGATAAATATTTTAATAAATTAGGTACAATTATTTCCAATCATTTAGTCGCAAGAGGCACTAAACATATATATAAGGTAAAATCAAAAATTGATAATCTTGATGTCATTAAGAGTATGAAATGGCAAAATGTAATTAAAAAATAAAAGGCTATATTGGCTTATTTGTTTAACAAATAAGTTCAATAAAGCCTCTTTTTTTATCTTTTTGCTTTTACTGTATATGTAGTTACATTTGTTATTGTTTCACCATCTATTTGAAGAGCTGTTGGGCGATCAAATTATACCGTTATTTCATGACCTGTTCTAATATCGCACATTTCAGTATGTTTAATATGTTCACCTTTAAAGATAGATGGGAATACCATAAGTGTTTTAAGTTTACCTGCTTTATGGAGAACAACATTAGTTACATACCCACAACTATCATTACGATTTTGATGAGGAGCAATCATCATTCCTCCACCATAAAAACGTCCTTTCATCGTAGGTGCTAACCATACTCTTTTATACTCTTTGGTTACACCATCAACAGTGACTTTGGCATTAGGTGCTTTGTAGTGAAACAATAAACCTTTAATAGCAATACTTGTATAATTAACAGGTTTAGTTGATTTTGCTTGAAGGCGATCTCCTTCTTCACAACAATATCCATCGATACCAAAACCTATACCATCTATAAATAATTTTTCAACACCATTTACAATAACAGTAGGAAGATTTTTAATGTAGTCATTAATCATTACTTTTCTTTCATCATCACTTTTTTTAACATCATTAAAGAAATCATTTCCTGTTCCACAAGAATAGAAGTATAACTTACAATTAATGTTTATGTCCTTAACATCATTAACGAAATGATTAAGCGTACCATCACCACCTAGTAAAACTATTTCATCATTTTCTTTAACGTTTGAGAAAAAGTTTTCATAATCCGTTATCTCTAGAACACTTACCTTTTCGTATGTTTCACCTTTTTCTTCATACTCTTTTACAACATTTTTGATTACTTCTTCGTTTTGGCCATTTTTTGATTTTGGGTTATATAATATGTAATTCATCGTTATTTTTATCCTCCTTAATACCTAAATCATCTAACATAAGTTTTCTCACCATTTTTGAAATTTCAATGGTAGTCATTTCTTTATACTTTTCATATGGAATAACTTCTACTACATGCATTTGTATCGTAGTTCTTTGTAATGGAAAATTTTTATGTACTTTTTCACAATTGCGCATCGTACAAACGACAATGGGGCAATGTGATTTTAAAGCTATTTTAAAGCTTCCTGCTCTAAAAGGTAATAATCCATCTTTGGTATTTCTAGTTCCTTCGGGACTAATGCCTACTGATGCTTCACCTTTTTCAATCATTTCTGCAGACTTATTAATTGTGATTAAGGCATAACGAGCATTATTTCTATCTATTGGTAAATATCTATTTCTTAAAGCGAAATTACCTGCAAGCGGTATTTTAAAATTTTCAGGTTTTGAAATATGAATTAAATGATCTTTTTTAATACTACTGATTGCGTCATCGGATCAAATTTTGATTTATGATTGTACACTAACAGATATTTTTCATTATGAGGCATTTTTTCAATACCTTTTGTCTCAATAGTTACTCTTGCCAAATCAAATACTAATTCTTCGGTAATATTAAAAATAAAGTTATAAAACTTATTGAAATTATCATACTCTTTCTTTTTAATTGTTAAACTAATTAACCAAACGATAAAGAAATACAGCCCTACTTGCACAGCATAAGTTAAAACAAATATTACGAGTGTAAACCAAATATCGCCAAATGTTTTTAATGGTTTTAAAATAGAAAACAGAATAGCCCAAAAAGCACTTAAGGCAAGTATTATTTTATTTACCATATAGCATGCTCACTATTTTTACTTTTTCCTTATTATATCAAAAAATAATCAATTACATATCAATTAAATGTCAACATTCGTTGATAATTGTCAAAAACTTTTACAAATATTGAAAAAAGCTATCTTATAGTATAAATTATTTACACTATAAAATAGCCTATTTTTTAAATGGTGCTGAAAATAGGAATCGAACCTACAACCTATTGATTACGGATCAATTGCTCTGCCTATTGAGCTATTCCAGCATTTGGATGCTCTTAAAAAGAGCATCGCTTAAAATTTTAACAAATCATTTAATTCTTGTCTTCTACTTATTAATTTGATATCATCACCACATACTATACATGCAGGACGTAAAAGATTATTATAATTAAAACTCATACTGTAACAATATGCACCTGTCGCGAAAACAGCTAAGATATCATACTTTTTTGGATTAGAAATAATAACATCTTTTCTAATAATATCACCTGATTCACAACACTTGCCTACTACATCAACAAGTATTTTTTCTTCATCATTAACACAACTAGCATTAAGAACAGTATATTTTGCATCATACAAAGCAGGACGAATATTATCTGTCATCCCTCCATCGATAAATAAATATTTTTTACCACCATATGTAGTTTTTAAATAATCTATTTCGTATAGGGTAATGCCAGCATCGCCTACAATGCTACGTCCTGGTTCTAAATAAACGTTTTTTAAGAATGCATAATTATGTTCTATTTCACAAGCAATTGCTTGTAAAACTTTGGGAAGATTAATCACTTCATCTGTATAAGTAATACCAAATCCACCACCAAGATTTAAATCAGTTAATCCCATATGATACTTTTCATTAATCATTTTGGTAAATTCAGCCATAGTATGAACATTCTTTAAAAAACCTTCTTGATCGGTTATTTGCGATCCTATATGTGAATGAAAGCCTAAAAGTTTAACCATTTTGTGTGTCTTATATTTGTCAATAATTTTCGCTATAGTATCTACATCATAAATGCTTTCACCAAATTTACTTGATAAAAGCGAAGTCTGGATGTAATAGTGGGTATGAGCTTCAATCCCCGGATTCATTCTAAACATTGTTTTCACTTCTTTATGAAACTTATTAGAAATCTCAATAATTGTATCAAGTTCACCTATATTATCAACAACTATAATTCCTATTTCTTTTTGAATCGCAAATTCAAGTTCAGCATAACTTTTATTATTTCCATGAAACACTATTTGTGATGGATGAAAACCAGAATTAATCATAATATATATATCACCAAGGCTAGTTGCATCCATATGCCAATTAGCATTTTTCATTACATTAGCAATGTAAGGCGTTAAAAAAGCTTTAGAAGCATAAACAAATTTAGCATTAAATGAAGGACTTTTAAAGTTATTTTCATATATACTCATTTTATGTTTTAAATGAAATTCATCGTAGACATAAAGTGGAGTTCCAAAGGTTTTGGCTAAATATTCTAATGAATACTTTCCTAAATACAGTTTATTATTTTCTTCTCTCAAACTAATTGGATATAAATAACTATTTTCCATCATTATTTAAATAATACACTTGCAAGTTCAGGATGATCAATAAATGGATTACGATTGCCTTGAATTCCTTCTATTACGTTATTTCTGTTCATTTCCCAACTATCAACAGGATCTGCTTCATTCCAACGCAACAGCATTTCAACAGAAGTTGCTACAGTAGTTAGTTTATAACTATCTGCTTCATTATATCTAATCATCAAATAGAAAAGGATTCTTGCTACATCACCTTTTACCTCATCACGTGGTTCAAATATTCCATTTTTATAACGGGATTTAGTCGTAACATAACCTGTAGCCTTGCCACTCACAACGAAGCTACCATCAGGAACCTCACCATATTTATGACTACTTCTTTTAGAGTTAATTGTTGAATCAGTAGGACGAATGTGATGAGCATCGCTTCCAGCGCCAACTTCGGTTCCAAACCATCCTAAACTTTGAGGCCAGCAATGTTCTTTATTCCATGTCTTCGCTCCATCCCATTTTCTATCAACTTCTATACCGCTATAAAATAGTACCATTTTGTTACTATTAGTAAGTGAAACATCAGTTTGAGTTAGGTATGTATTTAACGATTTATATGCTACTCTTTTTTTATGAGTGTCTGTTATTAGTTTACGCAAATCAGCTTTTAATACTGCTTTTACACTATCAAGATTAATTGTATTATAATATGGTCCATCGTAAAGCGAAGGTTTAACACTATTTTTTATAACTTTTACTTGATATTTTTCTGTATCAACAACAGAACTATATGTGAAAGTAGCTGTTAGAGTTACAGTAACGTCACTATCAGTAGGACGTTTTACTGTTGCTTTACTTCCTGATATAGTTATATATGATGTGTTACTAGAACTCCACTTAATTGCCACACCTTCTAAAAGTACTGGTAATGTGAAAGTATCTTTTACTTCTTCTGGAACAACTACTAACTTTTTCGCATTATCGATTATTTCTTTTGGTGTAGGAAGTTGTGCTTCCTCTTTTAAAACCTTTACTTGATACTCTCTTACTTTAGAAACACCTTTAAATGTAGCTGTTACAACTATTGTAACTTCTATATCACTTGCAGTTGCAGAAGGTCTCACAACTAATGCATAACCCTTTTCATCAATGAGAATAACATCTTCATTTTGAGATTTCCAACTTAATGTTACATTATTAGATTCAGTAGGTAATGTAAAATCATCTGTTGCTTCAGTAGGGGCATTAATATTATATAACACCTCTTTTATAACATCTTCTGGTAATGGTTCATGTTCTTTAATGGTAATTTTATGAACGACATTAAAACCCTTATATGATATTACAAGATCATATGTACCAGGCTCCTTCATCTGATTAATCAAATTTGTGTCTACCATACTCATAAGAACCGGAACTTCTTTTGTTGTTCCATCATCATATTCTAATAGTAGTTTCCCATTTTTTACATCAAATTCTTCAGGATACGCTTCACTTGGAAGGCTTCCTTCAACGAACTCAATTCCTATTACATTTTTAACAGTTCCTTGTGTTGCACAACCCACAAGACTTATTAACGCTACAAATGTAAGAAATAAACTTAGAAATTTAATTTTATACTTATTCATTTACTTTCACTCCTATTGTATACATTATACACAAATCTACATTATTTTTCAATTCTTTAGCAATATTAGCAACATACAAATTCTACTAAAACGGAATAAAGGATTACCAATAAGGTAATCCTTTAATGACTAGTTAACTATTTAACATACTCAATAGTAATTGACTTAATATACATTGCTTTTGCTGAAGTAGTTAATTCAATTATAATTTCACCGCTTAAGTTATTTATTTTAAATTCATAATCTTTAGCAGTCGTTTCTAATGTTTGAGTTGTTTCATGTTTAGTTCCACCTACTGATACATTTAATTTAGCACTTCCATCCTTTGCCATTGAAGCATTAATTTTAATTGATTTTATAGTGCCTGCTATACCACTTGTTGTTAGTGTAAAACTATTAGTAGGGTTATTTTTACTTCCTATTTGCTGTCCTCTTGCATTTGTCGAATCATATCCTACGTATGTGGCTGATGATGAAGTCCATGAAACACTACCAAGTGTTACTTCACCACCTGTTTTTGTGAGAACATTTTCTGTAAAAGTATATTCATAAGTTTCAGTATTTTCTTCACCAGATGATGAGCCATCACGTAACACAGTAACTATGAATTCTTTTGAATCTATTACTTCACCGAATGTTGCTGTTGCAACAAGAACGATCTCAGTATCTGCGCTTTGGCGAGTTACTTTAACAGTGTTACCTGCAAGTGTTGCAGCTACGCTTTCTGCTTTTAGTGACCATACAACACCTCCAACTTCAACAAGTGTGAAGTCTTCTGTTGCAGTCGCTGGAGCAGTTACTTTTGCTAATGCTTCTGCTACTTTTTCTGCATCTGTTAATTCAACTTCAGCAACACTTAATGCCATTATATTAATATAGTTAGTACCACTAACAGAGAATACATAACCAGTAACTACGACGTTTTTGCCATTAAGATTTGAATCTACTAATCCTGTTAATGGATAAGCGATACTTCCTTGTTTTGAAGTTCCGTCAACAATCACATTATAGAAGTTACCACTTATTGTAAGTTTACCAGTAAGTTTTACTAGTTCTACTGTAACTGTTGTTGATGATGCGTATGCCTCTAAATCTGCTGCTGTTAATTCTTTTGGAGCAGTTTCTGTTAATTCAACTGTTTCAGTTGATGCTGTTACTGTTGGAGATGCAATTTGTACACCTTTATTAAATGTACCTTTTGTACCTTCAACTAATACTACATCGCCAATATTAAAGTCTTGAGAGAATGATGAACCGAAGTATACTAATACGTTACCTGTATTATCAGCTACTACATATCCTCTTGCATATATTGCTACTACTTTTGCAACTACTTTTACTGATGCATCGTCAGCTAATGCTAGAACTTCTGCAATAGTTTTTATGTTTAATTCCCACTTAGCTGTATATAGTTTATCTCCTGTAGTACCTTTTGAAATCTTTTCAACTTTAATATCATTTTCATACCAACCAAGGAATGTGTATCCTTCTTTTGTAGGAATCCCAAGTAATATTTCATCTTCAACTGTATATTCTAAAGTTGCATCACTTTGTGTGCCACCATCTAGGTCGTATGAAATTGTATATCTAGTTGCTTCCCATTTGGCATATAGTTTTAGATCGCCTGTCGTACCTTTTTCAATTTTACTAATTGGCGTACCAGTAAAATCAGCTGATGTATACCAACCAACAAAAGTGTAATTTTCTTTAAATGGGGTTAAAAGTTGTACTTCTTCTGTTTCATAATATTCAGTTCTTGGTTTCTCTTTAAAGATTACTTCACTACCACTATATATAGTTGTTGTAATATTACATGTTGCTGTACTTGCCGCAGGAACATTATTTAGTAATACATAATCTCCAATATATTTTGAACTGCTATTCATTATTTTTGTTAGTTCTGTCTTTGCGTCAGCATCTTTTAAAGAACTATGCCATGTTATTGCTAAATCAAATTCTTTTGTTATATTCTTGTTACCACTTACAATTTGAATTATTTTATATAGGTTAGTTGCATCTGCTACTTTTTCCAATAATATATAACTCCAATATGTACCATTAGCTGTATCTACAAGAGCTGCTTCATATCCTGTAGCTTGTGCATATGTTAAATAATCTGTAATATTGAAAGTAGATTTTACTGTTGCGGAAGATAAATCAGGTTCTGTATCAAATTTTCCACCATTTAGTTCATAACTGATATTAGATGAACCCTTTTCCCATTTAGCTTTAAGTACTAAATCACCAGTTAAATTCTTGTCGATAACTTCAATCTTTTCGTCTCCGTTATACCATCCAAGGAAGTTATATCCTTCTTTTGAAGGTGTTCCTAATGTCTCTAATACTATGTTGCTTTCAATTGAATATTTTGTAGGCATTACTACTGGAAGTTCCATTTCATATGTTGCATTAGTAGCGTCAACTGTTGTAAATTTACTTGATAACTTGCCGTAATCTGCTTGATATGTATTGCTCCATATAGTACTATTTATTCCCAATAAGTAAACTGCTACGTTTTGAGTCGCATAACCACTATATGCTGTACCTG
>ENA-OOSI01000290-OOSI01000290.1-human-gut-metagenome-genome-assembly--contig:-NODE-290-length-16135-cov-2.467910_pt1 | contig 16135 bp, 10 predicted proteins | sample MGYA00241171_ERZ501200 | MGnify/ENA primary metagenome ERZ501200 (study PRJEB25962, sample SAMEA2042554) | human gut metagenome | biome: human gut; feature: human-associated habitat; material: faeces...
TGGCGGCGGCTGAAGATGTAGTGGCGCGTGTAACTCCCTCGGCAAAGGGGGCTGTCTTGTTCCACTTAAATCCGGATCAGGGCAACAAGATCACTATTTCCGGTATTGCCGGAGGTATCCGGGTGGAGGCGTCAGATGTGCGCCGCTTGGTGGCGGGTTATGGATGGTATTTAAAGAATATAGCCAAGGTCCATTTTTCGTGGAACGGAAATCGGATAACGCTTCCTTCCCCTTTGCCGGTTCCCGCCAGTCCGGTTACGGTAGAAAGCCCGTGGAATATCGTTTTTGCCTATAATTACTGCACCCTTTCTTATACGGCGGCTTTTTGGGATTGGAACAGATGGCAGCGGGAGATTGATTTTCTGGCGTTGAATGGGTTTACGCATGCGCTGGTAACGGCGGGTTTGGAAAAGACATGGGAAGATTTTTTGACAGGCTTGGGGTATCCTCGGGAAAAAGCTCTTCGTTTTATCCCTAATCCGGCATTTGCCGCCTGGTGGAATATGGGAAACCTGGAAGGCCACGGTGGTCCGCTGAGCCAGCAACAGATAAATAAAATGGCCCAGATGGGAAGGCGCATTGTCTCCCGTATGGAACAGTTGGGGATGACACCTGTACTTCAGGGGTATGTGGGATTTGTTCCTTCTGACTTTCAGGAAAATGTCCGGATAGACGGATTGAAGCTTATTCCTCAGGGGGAATGGGTTAATTTCAGGAGGCCGTGGGTGGTGGATCCCACTTGCGAGGCTTTTCCCAAACTGGCCGCGGACTGGTACAAGGCTCTCCGCAAGGTATACGGCATTCCTGGAAAGATGTTTGGCGGGGATTTGTTTCATGAGGGGGGGCGGAAGGGGGATATTGACGTAACGCAGGCGGCACAGGCAGTGCAGAAAGCCATGCAAAAGGCTTCTCCGGGGGCTTTCTGGGTGATTCAGGCCTGGGGTGGAAATCCTACCCGAGAGTTGTTGTCCGGGTTGGATCCGGAGCGTGCGCTTGTATTGCAGCTTACCAAGGATATGGCTAACGGGGGAAAGAATTTAAGGACTTTTAATGGTATTCCGTGGGTCTGGTGCGAACTGGCGAACTTTGGAGGCAATACGGGAATGTACGGGGGGGTTCCCCTTCTGTCCCGGCTCGGAAGTGAGTTGTCCGGCTATAAGGATAAGGGACTGGTGGGCATGGGAACTTTGTCCGAAGGGCTTGAGACGAACCCCCTGCATTACGCCCTGTTCAGCGACCGTTTGTGGACTAGGGAGGATATTTCTGTCCGGGAGTGGCTTGGAAAGTACGCGCGCCAGCGTTACGGTTTCGTACCAAAGGCTGTCGTGAAGGCGTTGGAAGTTCTGTCTTCCTCCATCTATAACCCCGTTCGTTCTCAGGAAGGGTGTACGGAGTCTATTATTTGCGCCCGCCCGTCCTGGAATGTTCGAAAGGCATCCACATGGTCCAGCGGGGAGCGATATTATCACCTGGGCGATATTGTAAAGGCGGCGCGCGGTTATCTGAAGGCCGCGAATGATCAGCCGAATTTGGTGAAAAAGGAGACGTTTCGTTATGATTTGGTGGATGTTGTGCGTCAGGCTCTTGCGGACGCTGCTTTTTACCAGCTTCAACAGGTCAGGAGTGCTTTTGATTCCGGAGATTTGGCTGCGTACAGGAAACAGGTAAAGCGTTTCCTGTCTCTGATTTCAGATATGGATGCCCTTTTGGCGACGGATAGCCAGTTCCTATTAGGAACTTGGCAGAAAAGGGCTTTGGATTGGGGTGATTCCCGGCAGGAAAAAGCCTTGATGGACAAGTCTGCGAAGATGCTTATCACTACGTGGATTGATCAGGTTCCCCGGTCTCTGAATGATTATTCCAATCGTCAGTGGGCCGGGCTTGTTTCCGATTTTTATTTGCCTCGGTGGAAGAATTTTTTTGAATTTCAGATGGATGTCCTGACCGGAAAGAAGACGCGTGATGCCGCCCATGCCGCATTTATGGATAAGATGGTTCGGGATGAACTGGCCTTTGCCGGAAATGGGAAAATATATTCTGCCAAACCGGCGGGGGATACTTTGGCCGTTGCTAATCGTGTGATGAATACCCACCGGGAAATGTTGGACGCCCTGAGTGCGGAAGAAAAGCATTCCTCGGGCAGTCCATGGGAACTCCAACAAGGTTCTCCGTTGCAGTTTGATGTGACGGATCAGGTGACTGCTTCTGGCACATATACTGCTACTTTCCAGTGGAAGAATGGCCCCAGCGCCTTGAAAATCCATTCTGTCAGATTATACGAGGGTAACAGGGAGGTGGCTTCCGATGTTCATGAGGGCAGAACTGGCGTGGAAAATAAGGATAATATTTACAGACTGGAATTGAAGAAGTACAGAACCAACCTTGATTCCTATATCCTGAAGGCAGAAGTAAGCGGTGTTTCTCAGGGCGCTTCCAAAGGAGAAATGGTGTTGAAAAAACTGGTGGATTGAGAAGTGGACAGGAAGTTGTGCAGGGATGGGAGAAAAGGCGGTTATACGTGCAGGCTTTTCCATTTGTTTCGGAATCAGTTTGTTTCCCTCGCCGAAAAAAGGAAGAAGGGGGGGATTTTCCCCCCTTTCTTCCTTGAAAGATGGCATGGTGATAAAATTTATCGGCGGTGGCGTAACAATAGAGCGCTAAGACCGAACAGACCCAGCGTAGCGGTTGCCGGTTCCGGAACCACTTCATTACTTGTGGAGAAGTTTACTGCCGACAAATACATGCCCTCCCAAGAGTTCAGGATATTGTTTTTATAGGTGCCGGTTCCGCAGCCGCTATGCATGTCCAGAGAAAGGCTGTTTAAATAGACGGTTTCGGGAAGTGTTGCTTCCTTTCTATTCGTGGCGGCGGACATAACGGAAGAAGACGATTGGGTCGCAGAGCCAAAGTAGTTGTTGGCGGTGTTAGTGTTCGTGGTGGAGAATATGGTGGCTGCTTGGGCGGTTCCCAACGATAAAAAATGGAGATAACAGAAATAATGGGTTTCATCTTTGGGCTGGAAATATAACTTGATACAATTGATATGCACTGGGAAAAAAATCTATCGAATTTAGAATCGTTTTTTGAAAAACATGAAATATATTGATGTTATAAAGAAATATTCAATTTATTTAAAATTTTAGATGGAAAACGATTAGTAATAGTCTTTTTTATCTCATTATCGGTATTATCCGAGAAAAAAATCATGACCCAATGGTAAATACCGGTTCTAGATTTTCTTTACTCCGGCACATAGCCAAAATTCCGTCCTCAGAAAACTCCTGCTTCCCGAAGCGGAATGGTCAGCCTACACAAGCTATTCTCTTTTAGAAGTAAATATTGACCTCGGATTCGCAATCCGTTTGTCGATATTCTTATTGTACTGCCCCGATTTATGCTCCGGTTCCAAAAGATGAGCTGTACAGGATCTTTTGTAGAGATGGATTTTTTTTGAATATAGCCTTTTCGTTCAGAGGGCTGCCTGGTAAATGCTGAACATCAGAATGGCCATTCCCGTGAGGGCTGCGCCTGCAATGATGCCGGAGGCGGTGGGGACTTTATATTCCCGTGATTTGGCCTTGAAAAGATGGTCCGCAGCCCAGCCGAGCACAGCTCCTGTAAAGAAAAGGAAGGAGTCGTTCCACTGGATGGCCCAGGCCAGGCCGAAGCCGATGGGGGTGGGGAGCCATTTTCCTGTCCGGGGAATATAGCGGGGAATAAGCACCAGAATGAGTCCGAGAATACCGCCTGCAATGATGGAAAGCACCTTGATGCTGTGCAAATGGCTGAACCCCATGCCCAGTGCTTCCGCTGTGGCCGCCCATGTTCTGGCTCCCGGAGCATTGAAAGCCTGGAGAGCGTTCGCATCCGGAACCATGGAGCGGAAGGCCAGCACGGAGACGAGGGTTCCCAGAAAAATTCCGGAAAACTGGGCGATGAATTGTTTGCGGGGGTTAGCTCCCAGCAGGTAGCCTACTTTGAGGTCTACGAGCAGGTCTGCCGAGGAACTGGACGCTCCTGAAGTGATATTGGCCGCCATCAGGTTGGCTGTTACGTGCCCGGGTGCAATCCCTCCGAAGATGAGCTGTGTAACTTTTCCCATGGCTCCGGTGGGTGTAATATTGGCTTCTCCGGTGATTCGGCAGACGACCAGCGCCAGGAAAAAGGATATGACTACCGCGATGCAGCTCATCCAGTACGGAACGTTAAATGATGTATGAGCCAGATAGCCGAGAGCTCCCAGAGAGATAAGCTGGCCTGTCAGAAACCAGCTCATGGGCGTTTCTATTTTTTCCACATCTGTCAGTTTTCGTTTTTTACTCAGGGAAAACATGACACCCAGGGAAGAAAAGGAACGAACAATGCTTTTCCATTGGAATAGGAAAGCCACAATGCTGGCGACGACCATGCAGGCGGTTCCTCCCCACAGGGTCCAGCTTACGCTCTCCCGATAACCTGCTCCCGCGGGAAGCAATTTCTGGCTTTCCAGCCACGGAACGTAAAGAGCCCAGCAAACGGTTCCTCCGATGAAGAGGCTGAGGGATGTTTTCATGCCTACCAGAGCTCCCGCACCCACGAACATGAGATCCCATTTGAAGAAGATAGTACGCTGGTACCAGTTGCCGAGGATATGTTGCTGGACCGTTCCAAGCCATCGTTCTCCTCCTGCAGCCATGGCGATGGCATTAGCGGCGGCGAAAAGGGCAGAATAAAGAAGGGCTTTGGCCTGTCCCGCCGCCTTTTTGCCTTCAGAATAGAGAACTTTGAGGGTTTCCGCCGTAGCAATACTGTCTGGGAACCTTATTTGTTCAATGTTGATCATCTGGCGTTTCATCGGAATGGCCATGGTGACACCCAGTACGGCAATGAAAAATATCCAGGCGAAGGTAGTGCCAAGAGGCATGTGCTGTCCTGTCAGCAGGAGCAGGGCGGCTACGGCAGAGGTGAGGGTTCCCCCTGTAGAATAGCCTGCAGAACTGGCAGCGGACTGCATGCATGTATTTTCCAGAATAGTCATGGGGGATTTGGAAATGCCCAGGCGCACAAAGGCGTTCCAGAGGGCAAAAGAGATAATTCCTGCCGTCAGAGCCACCCCAAAGGACCATCCCATTTTGAGGTTGGCGTACAGATTAGTGAGGGAAAGGATGGAGCCTAGAAGCATGCCTACGATGACGGCTCTCCAGGTAAGCTGCTTCATTCTGTCTCCGGAACCCAGATAAACTTGATCGTACCATTGCTGTTCTACTTCATCCGGAGTACCTTGGAATCCATCCAGAGGCAGCGGTTTTTCCAAGCAGGAGGGGAGAGGGCTGGAAGATTGGGGGGACGTAGATGCCATACAGTTCATAATATAGCATTTGCGGGAGTGGTGGAAAAGTCGCATCTGTTTTTCTCTGCTTTCGGCGTTCCTTCTGCTTGAGACTTGCGTGCTTGTGACGGCCGTGGTTTAATGGGCGACATGAGCCAATCTTTTACGGATAAACTTGCCGCCCGCATTAAAGAGACCGGTTCCGCCTTGTGTGTCGGGTTGGATCCGCGCCTCGGCATGGATGATTTGGAGGCGATTCCTGCGCTGTTGCGGAAGGTTGTGGAGGAAACCGCTCCATATGCGGCAGCGTTTAAGCCGAATATTGCCTATTTTGAAGCCATGGGGTTGCGCGGTCTGGAAATACTTGAGGATTTGCTTCCGGATATGCCTAAGGATGTTCCGGTGGTGCTGGATGCTAAGCGTGGAGATATTGGAGAGACTCAGAAGTATTACGCTCATGCTTACTTTGAACGCCTGGGTGTGGACGCTGTGACGTTGAGTCCTTTTATGGGATATGATACGCTGGAGCCTTTTCTGAATTATGAAGGTAAAGGTGTTTATCTGCTGGCAGTTACTTCCAATCCCGGTTCTGCGGATGTGGAACGGCAGGAACTGGCAGGGGGCCGCAGGGTTTTTGAACTGGTGGGAGACATGGTGCTCCGTTCTGTCCGGGAAGGCTGTAAAACTTCCGTAGGCATGGTGGTTGGTTTGACCAATGCAGATTCCAGTATTCTGGAGCGTATTCCGGATGCTCCTTTGCTCATTCCCGGCCTGGGTGCTCAAGGCGGTGATCTTTCCTGCCTGAGTGGTTCCGGTCATGTGGCGCCTCCCCTGATTAATGTCTCTCGAGGAATCATGTACCAGAATCCGGAATTGGGTTTTGCTGAGAAGGCCGCCGGATTTGCTCAGCGCATTCGAGAGGCATTGAATTATTGATGTTCATGTATTTTTTGCAAATAACAAAATGATAACGGCCTGCTTATGGCTGTGCATGAGCTTGTCAAAGGGAGGGGGCTGATATATTGAACAGGTGCATCCCCATTCCCTGCCCGTTTTTTATGGATGAAAAGCCCGGAATTGTAAAATTCACTCCCCATTCCACTTCCAGATCCGCAATGTTGATTGCGGTGGCAGTGACAGTGGGTGTTCAGGTGGCTTTGTGTGCTGTGCTTGTAGCCATACATTTGCAGGATATGTGGTTTCCCTCCGTCCAGGGTGGGGAAGTGGAAATGACGTTTGTGTCCCCGTCCGAAGAAGTTTCTCAGGAGATGGAAGAAGTTCAGCCTACATCTGTTGTTCCGGTTGCAGCTCCTTCCACAGTCAGCCCTGTTCCGGAGATTGCGTCAGATGAAGACTTATTGGCGATGAAGCTGCCGGAAAATGAAGATTGTTCCGAAATGAAGGATTTTCTTTTGGATGAAGCTCCTTCCGAACTCTTGCCGGAGGAGCTCGCCGCCATGCGGATTTCCATGAATGAAGTAAAGCGAAGGCAGCCTGTGAAGCGCCCGGCGGTATCCCTGCCGGGGCGTCCGGAACCGGATCAGAATATTTCTCCTGATAAAAAGGTGCGTTATAAACATGCTCCGTCCTTGCCCAATTCCGTCAATTCTTCTAAAGTCGGGAAGGTGAATGCCGTGGTGAAAGTAGTGGTTGGAGTAAATTCCCATGGGGAACCTTCATCCGTCAATCTTCTTCAGTCAACGGGAAATGCGGAATTGGACCGCCTTTTTATGCGTTGGGTGAGAGAGAATTGGACTTTTTATCCGGCGGAAAAGGACGGTGTGCCCATTGCTTCCAAGGTGGTGGTGCCCGTCAGGCTGAATATAGATTAACCTGTACAAGGAAATATAAAGATGCTTCCGGAGAAGACAGAGAATAGGCCCGTTTATGTGATCGGCCACCAGAATCCGGATACGGATGCTATTTGTTCAGCCATAGGGAATGCGGAGTTTTTAAGAACTCATGGCGAACCTGGTGCGGTTGCCGCCAGATGTGGGGAAATGACGCTGAGAACATCCTGGGTATTGGAAAAGGCAGGAGTGCCGGAGCCGATACTGATTCATGACGTGACGCCCACCGCCGGGACAATCTGTCGTCGTGATGTGATTAGCGTAAGTCCGGACGATACATTCCTGACGGCGTATCGAAGGATGACGGAGAATTCTCTGCAAACCATACCGGTAATTGACGCTGATCACAATCTTCACGGCCTGTTGCGTTATTTTGATTTGTTGAGCCTGCTCATGCCTCTGAATATGACGGAGATGAATGTGCGCTCCGTCTTTTCCAGCCTGAGCAATATCGCCACCACCATTGACGGAAAATGTCTGACCGGGGAATCCTTAAGTGAGGAAGAAACGCAGAATATTCTGCTGGTGGGTGCTTCCAGTGAACCCAGCGTTCGAACAAGGCTCGCAAATTACAGGAGAAAAGGGATTATCCGGGATCTGATTGTTATTTGTGGGGACCGTCCGAATGTGCAGCTATATGCAGTGGAACATGGCGTACGCGCTTTGGTGACCACGTCCGGTGCTTTCCCTTCCTTGGACATTATTGAGACGGCCCAGACGACGGGAACATGTATTTTGAGTACTCCCTGGGATACGGCCAGTGTTGGCCAGTTGATCCGTTGTTCCCGGAAGGTGAGGGAGCAGGTTCAGAAGGATTACACCGTTTTTCCGGAGAATATGCCGCTGCCCGAGTTGAGGCAGGCTGCCGTAAAGCGCAAGCAGGCATTGTTCCCTGTGATGAGTATCAAGACGAACAAAATAATTGGTGTACTGAGCAAGACGGATTTGGTGGATCCGCCCCGTACACGTGTGGCTTTAGTGGATCACAATGAATTTTCTCAGGCCGTCAAGGGGGTGGAGGAGGCGGAGATTGTGGAGGTGATGGATCACCACCGTTTGGGTACCCAGCTTTCTACACGGGATCCAATCCGTTTTCTGAATGAACCCGTAGGATCCACATCCACCTTGGTGGCACGCAGATTTTACCATCGTAATGTGGAACCCTCCCAGGCTGTAGCGGTCTGCCTGTGCGCGGGGATTCTTTCAGATACCCTGAATTTGACATCTCCTACGGCGGCTCGGGCAGATAGGGAAATGTTGGAATGGCTGACAGGGATTGCCAAAATAGATGCCAAGAAGTTTACAGAGGAGTTTTTTGCCACCGGTTCTCTGTTGCGTTCCAAAACTGAACCTTCCGTTATTATTCAGGCGGACAGGAAGACTTTTACTGAGTACGGGCATAAGATCAGTATTTCCCAGATTGAGGAAATTGGTATGTTTGGCTTGGAAGATGTCCAGGAAGGTTTAGTGAGGGAACTTCGGAAGCTGGTGGAGAAAGAGGGGCTGAAGCTTGCTTGCCTTTTGGTTACGGATATCGTTACTCACGATTCCATGCTGCTGGCCGTCGGGGATGAAGAAGCTCTGGAAAATATCGAGTACGAGCGGCTTGGCCCTAATTTGTTTTCCGCTACTGATGTGGTAAGCCGAAAGAAACAGCTTTTTCCTGCTATTTCCCGTGCATTAAAGACGTTGTAGATGCCGGAAATCTTTGCTTTTTACAGGCAAGATTTTTCCTGAGGAGGAACGGCGTTGCCGTGCTGTAAGGGGTATAGATCAGGGAATTGCAATGTCTGCTACGATAGAACGGCGGATAGTATCCGGTATCAGCACAGTACTGGCTCTTTCAGGTTTGAGCGGCGGCGTGCAAAAAACTCGGTCTAGGCGTAATAGAGGGAAATTGACAGGTTGCGTAGCTCCGTAACTGGCCCCTTTCAGTTTGAAACAATCCTGAAAGTCGGAACTGAGTTTAGAGAAAATGGGGGATTGAGGGGCAACGCTGAAGTTCCCGGCCATGATAATGGGAAGTTCTCCATGCTGGGTTCCTACTTCCCTCAGGGTATCAAACAGGTATTGAAGTTGTTTACGGTGGATGAAGCGGAGTGTATGGAAATATTTCCAGCAGGCGGGGGAGTACAGGTCGAAGCGATGTTCAAAAGGTTCCAGACTGATGTTGATGAGCCGAATCGCCAAGGAGGAATTTTCCGGTATCCAGTCTACAATCAAACCGGCTGTGTCCGTGATGCTCTGGGCCGGACCAATCTGACCGTGCCTTACAATGATCGCGCAACTTCCTATTTGCTTGATATAAGAGGTTCTACCGAAAATGCTGTAGGCAAATTTGAGTGTTCGGTTATAGTTGCTGCAGCCTTGGACGAAAATGACATCTGCACGGAGTTTGGATATTTGTTCAATGGGAGGAGATTTCTCGCACCCCTCGTACAAGGTAAGAACCCTTATTTGCCTGGCATCCGGAGACGGCGGCATTTTGTAGTATTCCATTCCAGTTCTGGCAATGGGCGGGAGAAAGTCTGTAATGACGATGCCGTACGCAACCCAGACGATAATGCCAAGCAGACCGATCCGGGAACCGAAGACCAGCCATGCAATGAGCGCCGGAAAGGAGAAAATGAGACAGCAAGCCCATATGGGCAGTGACGTTGCAAAAGCCATCGTGTCTGAACCGGTCCAGAAAATAGTGACGACGATGACCCACAGGCACAGAGAGACGCCACCCAGCGCTATTCCCAAGTGGTTGACTCCGGATAGCGTTGGCAGAGGTTCTGCCAGATGTTTGCGTCTTCTGAGCCGATGCACTGTGGTGACAGATTAGAAGCCCATGCCTGGAGGGAGATCCAGGCCTCCTGTCAGCTTTTTCATTTCCGCCGCGGCTGTTTCCTTACCCTTAGCAATAGCTGCATTGATGGTTTGAAGGAGAAGCTCCTGGAGAAATTCTGAATCGGACGGGTTAATGATGGAAGGATCAATGACCAGTTCCGTGAGGTTGCCGTCACAGGTGGCGGTAACTTTCAATTTTCCTCCAGCTCCTTCCGTTGTAACGGTTTGGGAGGCGAGTTTTTCTTGAGCGGCCGCAAGCCCTGCCTGCATTTGCTGGACCTGTTTCATCATTTTCATTATGTTCATGGTCGTTGTGTCTGGGTGGATGAGTTGACTATTGGGAAATGATACGAGCCCGGAAAATCTCCATAGCAGCATCAATCAGCGGATCCGTGTAGTAAGAGTTATCTTCATTTTCCTCTTTGGAAGCTTCCTGGACAGGCTCTGCGTTTTTTTTCTGCGGGGTATGAGGTTTATGTGCCGGAATGGTGGATGCGGAAGGAGGTGGTGCAGGCAGAGGAGCCAGTTCTTCCTGCACGGGTTCGGGAATGGAGAAATCCTGACGGATAGAAATAGTAACAGAGGTTCCAATATATTGGGAAAGAGCAGCTTCCAAAGCTGTTCGCAGAGGGCCTGTTCCAAGACTGTCCATCCCCTGACGGTCAGAAGGATGAAAAGAAATGGCGACTGCTACACCATCATAACCGGAAAAAACGCTGTTGGCTAGAAAGTCCGCTTGAAGAGGGAATTTGGCGGACATTTGTTCCAACACCGTTTTCCAGTCTTCTTCCGTGATAGTTCTTCCTGATTGTTGTGACAGAACTGCCGGTTCCTCTTTTTCTACGGGTGCCTGGGTTTGGGATGATGTGCTTGGAGTATCGAATAGATTGTCAAAGAAACTGTTAGTTCGTCTTTCCAGAGGAAGATTTTCCTCTGGATCCATAAAAGTAGGCTCTGGAGAATCCGTAGGAAATTTCGAAACATCGGAGGCATCGGAGTCTGGATGCCGGGTGATTTCTTCGGAGGCAGGTACGGTTTTTGTCCGCAATTTAGTGGCGGAGTAGGGAAATTCTTCCTCTGCAACGGCAAGAGAGGTGGGGGGGGCAGCGGGTGTAAGAGTTTCCTGTTGTGGTTCGGCTTCCTGCGTAGGATGGGGAGAAGCTTGAGCGTCAGTGCTCTGAATTTTCTGTACTGCGGGAGATGAAGCAGGGGAGGACACAGAAAAATCTGGAATCGGATCCATCAAATGTTCTTCCGTAGCTGGGGGTGGGTTTGTTGCAGCAACAGGAGACTGGATGTTTTGCCGGGGGGCCGGAGTGGGTGCCGTGGCGGAGGAAATAAATGTACTTGGTTCCTGCTGTGAAGCAAGATCTGAAGAAGAGGCCGGTGCCGCGGTGGCTAGCGGAGCACCTTCCAACGCCATGATAATATCGCTGATGCTGGCCTCAGCCAGAGTATGAACGGCTTTAATCAGGCCCATTTCCAGATGAAGCCTTTTATTGGTGGACCAGCGCATTTTATCTTCCGTTTCCGCCAGAACTTCCACCAAACGCAGGATTTTGTCCGTATGGGTGCGTTTGACCAATTCGGCGAGTTCCTCCTTGGAGGATTCCGGGAGAGAATCAAAGCTGGCTTCTGGATCTACTTTAGAGACCAGAATTTCACGCACGGCGGAGATAATTTCGGAAAGGAACTGGCTCATGTCTCTTCCTGCTTCCGCCTGTTCATGCAGAAGATGCAGGAGAGAGGGAAGTTCCTTGTTCAAAATAAGCGCCAGAGCATGGGCCACGGTCTCCCGGGAAGTAATGCCGAAAATGTGGAGTACCTGCTGTTCTTCAATATGATCTCCACAGAAGGAAACAAGCTGGTCCAGCATGGATTGTGCATCCCGCATACCTCCATCCGCCACTTTGGCGACAGCAAAGGCTGCTTCCCTGCTCAAACTTACTCCCTCTGCAGAAGCGATATGGAGCAGGTGTTCTGCAATGATTTCAGAAGGGATGGGGCGCAGGTCGAAGCGCTGGCATCGCGATAGAATGGTTGGCAGTATTTTGTGGGGTTCCGTGGTTGCGAAAATAAATTTGACATGAGGTGGCGGTTCTTCCAGCGTTTTGAGCAGGGCGTTGAAGGATTCCTTAGTGAGCATGTGCACTTCATCTATATAGACGATACGGAAATTTCCTCTGCTCGGAGCGAACCGTACGTTGTCCCTGAGATCCCGGATGTGATCAATGCCGCGGTTGGATGCTCCGTCTATTTCAAGAACATCCAGGCTCCGCCCTTCCGCAATTTCTTCACATATATCTTCATGCGGGTCAAAATCCACTTTGGGCCCACCGCTGCAGTTTAGAGCTTTCGCAAAAATTCTTGCGGTTGATGTCTTTCCCGTTCCACGGGGACCTACAAAGAGATAGGCATGGGCGAGACGGTTGTGCTCAATGGCGTTTTTCAACGTCCGGACAACATGATCCTGTCCAAGGACGTCATCGAATGTCAGAGGACGGTATTTTCTGGCAAAGACCTGGTAACTCACGGTTCAGAAAGACTAGAAGATGAGTTCCCGTTTGAAAAGAAAATAGAGAGTAATTGTTTTAAAATGTTGATAAAACGGTTCTTGCACACTCCCGTTACGGAGCTTGCCTGAAAAAAATATCAAGAAAACAATGAGGATGTCATTTTGATATTGAAATCTGAAAATGTTCATGCCAATCTCACAAAAGTAACAGGAACCTTCTCATCTCTATAATTTCCTATGTGGGTCAAAGTATCAATAGCAGCCTTGGTCATTGCTCTTCTCGGAGGAGCCATGTATTATCTTGATAACGAGGAAGCTCTAACCAAGGAGCGTAGGGAATGTGCTTCCCGCTACAAGAACCTGAACGGCCTTCGTGGCGAATTTACGGAAGAAAAGACGAAATATGTCGATTTCCTGGTGAAGAATGAGGCTCTGACGAATGACATCAATGCTTTAACCAAGGAAAAGGATGAACTGGAAGTAAAGAATCAGGAATTGGCCTCAGCCAATGAGGCCAAGAAATCTGACCTTCAAACGCAGCAAACCGCTTTGGCGGAATTGCAATCCAAGAGCAAGGATATGGAAAGTATCCAAGCCATTGCTGACAGAATCAAGGGGCTGGAAGAAGAGTCCAAGCAGTTGGAAGTGGTTAAGCAGGCGGAACAGGGAAAACATGATGCCATCGTTGCTGAAACCGAACAGCTTGTTGTGAATAATGCCGCTCTTCGTCAGCTCAAGGCCGACCAGGATGCCCGCCTTTCTCCGCCCAACCTGAAAACGAGGGTTTCCCAGGTGATTCATGATTTTAATGTAGTTGTGATTGACGGAGGAGCCGCCGATCTGGGCGTGGTGCCCGGTTCCAAGTTGGCCGTCATGAGGGACGGCAACAAAATTGCCGAGCTTGACGTAAACGCTGTTGAATCCCGTGTTTCCACGGCCACTATTCTACCAAGTACGGTAACCGCCGGCGAACGTGTTGAAGCCGGAGACGTCGTTGTATCTGTTCGTCCCTAGCATTTTTCCGGTTCAATACACTCCATACACTCTCACATACATACACAATGAAAACTGTCTTAGTAGTTTTATTGATTCTTGCAGCAGGGGCGGGCGCCTGGTTCTCCGGTCTTAGCGGCCTTTTCGGTATTAATGGCCAGTACCAGGATTTTAAAGAAATGATTTCGTATCGTAAGACCTTGGACAAGGAAATACGTACTTGGACAAGCTTGCGCAACGACATGATTAAGAATCGTGGCTTGGCAGCGGAAGAAAATCTTAGTTTGATTTCCAACAAGGCTTCCGTGACGCAGCAGCGTGATGAACAGCTTTCCAAGGAAGCGGAGTTGAAGGAAGAAGAAGTGCAGTTGAATGCGGACTTGTCCAAAATCAATAAACAGATTGAGGAATTAAAGAGCAAGTTGCAAGATTTCGGTGTTTCCAGCGTACAGGAAATCCAGGAGAAGATGGAATCTTTGGAAGCTTCCAATAAGAAGCTCCAGGAAGATATTGACCAGATTAAAAGTGCTACGGAAGTGGCTTCCAAGAGACGGGCAGAACAAGCTTCTGAGCTGGCTAGCCGCCAGAAGGAGCAAGCTGAATACCGAGCTGCTCTTGCCAAAAATGGGGAGGAGTATCCCGTTCTATCCGTGGACCCGCAGTGGGGTTTTGTTGTGATTGGGGCTGGACAGGGCAGTAGTATTGATCCAAATACGGTTCTTCTTGTTACCCGTGAAGGTCGCAGCATTGGTAAATTAAAGGTAACTTCCCTGGAGAAAAATCAGACGGTAGCTGACATTATTAAAGACAGCGTACCGTCTGGTATGAGTATTCAACCCGGCGATAGAGTACAACTCCTGCGTCCCCGTCAGTCCGCCAAATAAAGGTTTGCCACGTATTTTCCTTGAACCCCGTTGTGTCGTTCGGCATAATGGGGTTCAATTTTTTAAAAGGAAATGATGAAACGATTTGCAATCTCCTTTTTGTTTGTGTCTTTTTCTATTCTTCTGGTCTCTTCCTGTTCCTGGTTGATGGAACCGCAGGAGAGGGAGCGTGTGCCGCAGCCGCCTCCCGGTCCGGAAAAGAGTGCGCTTCCTCATAATAAGACCCAAAGATTTGAGGCGGAAGCAACGCTCGGGCCGTTGGCGTCGCCGAGACGTTAACGGCATCCGAATGACGCTGGATGGTGATTCTGTTCTTTACAGTATCCGACAAACCGGATACAACCGCCTCCGGTTTCCAAGTGGAGAGATGGCTGAGCTGGTCTAAGGCACTCGACTCGAAATCGAACGTGGGCTTTAAAACCCACCGTGGGTTCGAATCCCACTCTCTCCGCCAAACTTCTTTGATGCCGGACGCAAGCCATGCCTGTTTTCGCTGAACAGAAAAAGGCAGGCGAATACGACGGCCGCCCCGGCATTCCCGGAACGGCCCTGAGTGCCTTATTGATCCTTCCTCCTGCCTAAGACTCCCCATTCAGTTCCCGGCGGATGTATTCCGCTGTGGGGGATTCTTTCCTGGCTATCTGTTCCGGCGTGCCTTCCGCCACGATGGTTCCTCCGGCATCGCCGGGGCCGGGGCCCATGTCGATGACGTAGTCCGCCTCCGCCATGATTTCCGTGTTATGTTCAATGACGATGACGGTGTTTCCCTGGTCCGCCAGACGGTGCAGCACGTCAATGAGCAGCCGCACATCCCGCGGATGCAGGCCGATGGAGGGTTCTTCAATCAGGTACAGGTCTCCGGGCAGTTCCCTGCCTTTCATCAGGGCGTTCCGGCTGACGCGCCGGCCCTTGATGAGTTCCGTCACCAGCTTGAGCCGCTGGGCCTCCCCGCCGGAAAGCGTGTTGGAGGCCTGCCCCAGCGTCAGATAACCCAGGCCGGTTTCCGCCAGCAGTTTGAGGGGGTCCGAGATGCGGGGCTGGCTTTCAAAAAATTCCGCCGCTTCCGCAAAGTCCATCTGGAGCACGTCCGCAATGGTCTTCCCCTTGTACCTCACGGTCAGGGTGGCGGCGTTGTAGCGCTTGCCCCGGCAGGTCTCGCACGGCACATAGCAGGGGGGCAGGAAGTCCATTTCCAGCTTTTGCATGCCCGTGCCCTTGCAGGATTCACAGTTGCCCTGCCCCGTATTGAAGGAGAAACGGCCGCGGTCAAAGCCCAGCCTGCGGGCGTCAGCCGTCTGCGCGAACAGGGTCCGGATGTCGTCCAGGAAACCCACGTAGGTGGCCGGGGTAGAACGGGGCGTTTTGCCGATGGGGCTCTGGTCCACGCCGTACACCATGCGGATGGAGTCAAAGCCGGAAGAGGTTTTCCATAATTTTCTCTGCTCCCTCGTGAGCTTGTCGCCGATGGCGTGGCGCGCAGCCAGACGGATGGTTCCCGTCATCAGGGAGGTTTTCCCCGCGCCGGATACGCCGGTGAGCACCGTAAGCCTCCCCTTGGGAATGGCCGCGTTCACTCCCTTCAGGTTGTGCAGGCAACAGCCCTCCACGCGCAGCCACGCAGATTCATCCTTTTTGGACGGAATCCTGCGCCTTTTCCCGCGGTAGGGATGCCTGGGCTTATGGTGCAGGGCCGCGCCCGTGACGGAGTCCGGCATGGCGGCCAGTTCCTCAAAGGTGCCCTGGGCCATGA
>ENA-OOSI01000301-OOSI01000301.1-human-gut-metagenome-genome-assembly--contig:-NODE-301-length-15865-cov-2.815433_pt1 | contig 15865 bp, 12 predicted proteins | sample MGYA00241171_ERZ501200 | MGnify/ENA primary metagenome ERZ501200 (study PRJEB25962, sample SAMEA2042554) | human gut metagenome | biome: human gut; feature: human-associated habitat; material: faeces...
CTGTATCGACAGACACATTATCGCAACTATGATGATTATCGGCAAGGTCGATACGAAAGATTCCCTTATTTTTTCCGTGATAAGGGCGCGCTTCTTATGCACTGCCTGCGCGTCGATTTTATTGAGTTTTTTTGCTTCCTTCTTTTTCATTACGTTTCTTATTATACATAAATATAGTCTTTATTGCAAGTATATAATTATTACTTAATATTAACCTAAATCTTATACACTTGTAAGAAAATTCGGTTTTTGAAAAAGAGCAACAAAAAAGCACGCGGCGAGCGCGTGCTTTCGTTGATAATCAAGGCTTAAAAGAAAGGATTCCTTTCGTCTTCGACGATAATCTTATCCATCATCTCGTAGAAGTCCCATTTCAGGACGTCCCAATATCCGCCGACGGTACCGTGGTTCGTGTTATAATAGCAAATCGTCGTGGTCTGGCGCGCTTCCGGCAAGGGATAAATCGCGCGGCCTTTCGTGTTGCTTATCGTCTTGTCGCCATTGTAGTTAAGTCCGCCGAGGCATGCGTTGGTGGGCATCGTTCCGTCGCCGTCGCCAAAGAGTATTGCTTTGTGGTCGTAGGAATAATACTCGATGCTGGTAAGCGGCGTGTCGTACTTATGGTTTTTGGTGTCCCACATTTCGTAAGTAACCTTGTTGACCTTAACGGTGTCGGTGTCTTTCGTAACGATTTGAACGCTCTTTTTGGTGTTGTATCCGACGCCCAGGCAATAAGTCGTGTTCACGAGTTCGGGCGCGTAAACGTTGGCGTCTTTGTCGTTCACGCTTTCTTTGACGTAGAAGGAATCCCAGTATGCCGGCAGGTTTTTCATGCCGGGTTTAAGTTTGTCGTAAATGCCGTCGACGCCCGGTTTCCAGTCGCTGGTGTGCGCCCAAGGACGCGAGCAGTACCATTCGTACATATTCGTCACGGGTACGCCGTCAACGTAAACGGGGCTTTCGTTTTCGCCGTAATAATCGGAATCCGCAAAGGTCTGGAACGGCAGAAGTTGCATTACGGAAGTAAGGTTCTGTGCAAGCGGTCCTGCAAGTTTCTTTATGCCTTCCGAAATCGCGTCGACGCCCAGAACAACGCCGCCGAGAGTGTCGCCGACCGTTCCGTTTACAACGTCGGCAATCGCGCCCACGGGATCGTCCATGTAATAAATCGCGTCAAGAGAGCCCGCCGTTGCAGGCGAGAACGCGCGATACGAGCGAATTATCTGACTCGGTTTTTTGACGTCTTTTTGTCCGGGGTTTTTCGCTTCCGCTTCCAACCACTTGTTTTGAAGTCTTGCGATATATCCCGCAACGACGGGGCCGCCCATACTGTGCGACGTGAGAATTACTTCTTCCCAGCCGTTGGTCTGAATGAATTGTTCAAGAAGTTCGGAATTGATCCTGTTGTCGATGCGCCAGTCGTAGTTGAAAACGACGACGTCCCAGCCCTGCTTTTCGTATCTGGCTTTCAGGTCCAGACATTGCTGACGATACGCGGCGATTGCGCCGTATTGAATTTTTTCGCCTGCCGTGTATGCGCCGTATCCGTCGATGACTTCGCCGGAATCGTTATAAAGCGTTGACTTGAACGTGCCGTCCGCGGTTGTGGGGCGAACGTTTGCGGGGCGCAGATTCGGATTGTTGCTTTTGCCCTGCTCGTCAAGCGTGATTTGCCATAATAAGTTTTCGACGGATTCGTCCTTGTACTTCATAATGCCGTCGATTAAGTCGTACGTCGTCTTGTCGGTAAGCACCGCCATGACAAGTCCCATCATATCCCCGCCGGGGAACACCTGCTGGAAATAAACGCCTTCGGCAACGGGATCCCAGATTGCCTCGTTCGTCTTCGTGTCGTACAGTCCGCCCGAAAGCAACGCCGTACAAATGACGACAGCCTTTTTATTCTTCGACGTTTCGCCCGGGGTTTCGCCGCATGCGGTAAGCACGCCAAGGCTCAAAACAACCACCACTATTACAAGCAGAATGCCGATAAGTTTCTTCTTCGCCTTCATATTTTCCTCCTGAAAAAGTAACCCTTATACATTACTATAATAACATTACTTTGTGAAAATAACAACAACTTTCGTTTACATTTTTGCCCGAAACCATTAAAAACCGACAACGAAAAACGGCAATCCCGCCGTTTCGGAATTGCCGTTTCGTCTGCTTTTTGAATTAAATTTCCGTCACCGTAAGAATTGCTTGTCCGATTGATTTATGAGAAATTGTACTGGGCGTTGTAGATTTCGGCATAGAAACCGTTCTTTTTAAGCAGTTCTTCGTGAGTGCCCGATTCCACGACGTCGCCGTTTTTGATGACCAGAATCACGTCGGCGTTGACGATTGTCGAAAGCCTGTGGGCGATGACGAAACTGGTTTTCTTACGCATGAGTTTGTCCATTGCACCCTGTATCAGAAGTTCCGTGCGGGTATCGACCGAACTTGTCGCTTCGTCCAGAATCAGCAAAGGTCTGTCCGACAAAAACGCCCTTGCGATCGTCAGCAACTGCTTTTGTCCGCCCGAAAGGTTTGTGAGCGATTCGTTGACGACGGTGTCGTAGCCGTCGGGCAGCATCCTTATAAAGCCGTCGGCGTGCGCGGATTTTGCGGCGGCGATAACTTCTTCGCGCGAAACGTTGTCTTTGCCGTAAGCGATATTGTCGTAAATCGTGCCGCCGAAAAGCCAGGTATCTTGCAGCACCATCGAGAAACAGCCCCTTACGCTTTCGCGCGAGACTTTGCCCGTGTCCGTGCCGTCGATTATTATTTCGCCGGAATTCGGATCGTAAAATCGCATAAGAAGATTGACGATTGTGGTTTTGCCCGCGCCCGTAGGCCCGACGATCGCCACCTTTTGCCCTTTTTCGACGTGGATATTCATGTCTTTGATAAGCGGGTTTTCGGGATTATAAGAAAACGCGACGTGGTTGAAGTCGACGACGCCCCGGACGTTTTCGGGCATCTCGCCTTCCCTTACGTCCATTTCGGGTTCGTCAAGCACCTCGTACACCCTTTTCGACGCCGATGCAACCCTTTGAATACTGCTTATCGCGCCGGCGATTCTTTCAAGCGGGGACGAAAACATTTTTGCGTAAATGACGACGGCGATAATGTCCGCGACGCTGACTACGCTGCCGCCGCTTTCCATCCCTTCGATTGCGAAATACGCGCCGATTAAACATATCGCGACGTAGGCGATATTGTTCGTGAGCGACACGACGGGCGTGATTATCGACGACAGGAACGTCGCCCTTTCTTCCGCCTTGCACATTTCGTCGTTGACGCGCGCGTGCTTTTCTTCCTGGCGGTTTTCCACGTTGTAGCTTTTTATCGTCTGATACCCGGAATACGTTTCTTCGACAACCTGATAAATCTCGCCGGACGATTTGAACATCTTATCGAAATAAGGTTCGCTCTTCTTTGCGATGACGCACGACACGACAACCGAAGCAGGCACAAATGCGATAACAATCAGCGCAAACACCCAGTTTATCGTGAAAATCATAACGATAATCGTCAGAAGTTGCAAAATGCCCATTAAAAGCGTTTCGACAATACTATGTATACTGTTGCCCATTTGCGACACGTCGCCCGTCATTCTGTCAAGAAGTTGCCCCGCTTCCGTCCTGTCGACGTAAGACACGGGCAGGTACTTGATTTTCGTGGACATATCCATGCGAAGTCCCGCCGTAAAGTGCATGCTGACAATCTTGTTCGACGCCAGCATTTCGACGTAACTCAGCACCGAATACGCCGTATATATGATGATAAGAAGTATGAGTGTGTTTTTGATTTGCCCGACAAGATCGCCCGTCCCGTTATATGCGTTCAGGACGTCCAGAGCGTCCGCCAAGAGCTGGGGCGCGGCTATGTTTGCCGCCATCGTAAGCGCGCTTAATACGCACACCAACACCATGCCCCATTTGATTCTGCCGATTTCTCTGACAAGGCGCAGAATTATGCTTTTCGTTTCGTTTTTCGCCATTTTGTCGCCGCTTCGAAACCGTTTCATAATGCGCCTCCTTCGACTTTTTGTCCCGTCTGCGACTCGTAAATTTCACGATATTGTCTGCACGACGAAAGCAGGTCTTTGTGCGTTCCGCGCCCCACGATGCGCCCTTCGTCCAGGACGAATATTTTGTCCGCCGACGCCGCCGTCGACGCGCGTTGCGTCATAACGATTTTCGTTTTTCCCGAAAGGGCTTTATCGAGGTTTTCCTTGACGTGCGCTTCGGTCAGGAAGTCAAGCGCGGAAAAACTGTCGTCGAAAAGATAAATCGAACCTTTTTTAAGCATTGCGCGCGCAATCGACAGACGTTGTTTTTGTCCGCCCGACAAATTACTGCCGCCGCTTAGTATTTCGTAGTCGAGCCCCGTTTCGAGGTTTTCGACAAATCCTTTCAGTTCCGCGATTTTAAGCGCGTCGTACACCTGCTCGTCGGAAGCGTCCGCCGCCGACATTCTGACGTTGCTGCCGATCGTGCCCGAAAATATCGTGGCGTTTTGAAGCACGCACGTCACGTTGTTCCTGACGCGTTTTCCGCTGATTTCCGACACTGATTTTCCGTCGTAGGATATTTCGCCCGAAGTCGGGTTAAAAAACTTCATAATAAGTTTGACAATGCTGCTTTTTCCGCTGCCCGTACCGCCGATGAACGCAACCTTTTCGCCGGGCGCGATATCGAAAGACACGTCGCTCAACGCGTTCTCCGACGCCCCTTCATATCTGAAATCGACGTGCGAAAATTTAAGTGCGCCCGAAAAAGCGGGCAGGTTTTCGTCGTCGGGTTCTTTTTGAACTTCCGTTTCCAGAATCTCGTTGATACGTCTGCTGTTTACGGCGACTTTCGGCAAAAACGCAAGCATCATCGCAAACATCATAATGCCGTTCATGACAAGCGCGACATACTGCACGATCGCGATAATATCCGCACCCGTAACCGCCGACTTTCCGCCCTGCATAAGCTTTGCGCCGACGTACAGGATAAGAATCGTGACAAGGTTAAGCCCCAGCATGATAACCGGTGTAAGAAGCCCCATATTGACGTTGGCTTTTATGATGTTTTTCGCCATGACGAGCGTGGCTTCGTTGGCGCGGTCGCACTCGCGGTCTTCCCTGTTGAACGCGCGGATAACGCGGATACCCGTCAACCTTTCGCGGATAATGCTGTTCTGTTTGTCGATGTATTCGTCGCTCTTTTCCCAAAGCGGCATAATGCGACGCACGACGAAATACAGCACCGTCACGACGACCGGCACGAACGTGAACATGATAAGCGCAAGCCACGGATCGGCAAGAAACGCCAGCGCGCTTCCGCCAAGCACCAGAATGGGAATACTGATGACGCCTTGCATAAGCATACTCGCGCACTCTTCCAGAAGCCAGATATCGTTTGTGCTTCTCGTGATGAGCGCACCCGTGCCCCAGTGATTGAGTTGGTCGGGATTGAGCGTGTTTACCTTTTTGAAAATTACTTCGCGCAAGGTCTTTGAATATCTGCTGACGACGCCCGCCGAGATTTTGTAAGACAAAATGCCCACGACAAGCCCTATTATCGACACGCCGAGCATTATCCCGGAACACGCAAGCGTAACCGTCATATTCTGCCCGCCGATACCGTATTCCACGATATAACTCATAAGATACGGCAGCGCAAGACTTGCCGCCGAGGTTATCAGCGTCAGAAATACGACAAGCACTATTCTGCCCGCGTCGGGCTTTAACAGACGAAGCAACTTAAACATACTTTGAGATTATACCACACTGCGCGCGGCGTTTGCGAGCGTAAAGATAACAAAACAATATATTTAATTATAATTAGAATTTCCCGCAACAAAAAACCGCCCGGTGACGGACGGTTTTTTCGTTTTACGCATTTCAGGTATTTCCGGACTCGCCCTCATTTGTGTCGGGTATATAAAACTCGATTTGCCTGAATGTTTCGTTGTATCCCAGTTCATAGAAGTATATAAGTTATTTTGAAAGTTTCCTCATTTGCTTTTTCATATTGAGCACTATAGGATACATGATGATCCTAAAAATTTTGCCGGACCTTAAATAGCAATATACTTCATTCCAAAGGGCATAGAAGGCGCATTTTGCATCACACTTCTCGCTTGTTTCATACTTTTTTTTGTAGGTCTTGTAAAGATGAAAGCAGGGACCTGTAAGATTGTTAAGTTGGAAAAGGTCATACTCCTTGTCGGCATACATTGAGTTCAAAGGATCAATAATTGCTGAAATTTCAAAAGGCTTTTTCACCATGACGTTCATTACGTTCAAATCGCCGTGAATGAGAGAAGGCGTTGTCACTTTTTCCGAGAAAATCTCATCATACATAGAGTACGCCTTCTTCATTGTGTTGAAAACAAAACCTTCAAGTTTGCCATTTTTATTCATCTCCTCTGCTCTTGCCAAGATGTCGAGAACAAAAGGTTTATAATAACCTTGCCAACTGTCAAAGGTGGGATTTTCAATGTCGCCAAACTTTTCGGCGGTGCAACTGTGTATGCTGTTCATTGCTTCCGTCAACTTGTCCGCAAATACGCGTTTTGCCTTTGGCGATTTAAAAAGAAGACCAAAATTGTTAAAAGCGTCTTTACCCTCTACATACTCCATTGCCATACAATCAATGGGCTTATCTGCCGTATTATCGTATGTAAAGTACACTTTTGGGAATTTGACCGTTGAATGTGCACCCAAAACTCCAAGTTGATAGGCCTCTTTTTTGTGCATACCTTCTATCTTAAACGTCTTCACAACAAGAGTGCCCGGCTCTTTGTCAATGTCCACCTTGTAGGCAAAACCAAAAGAACCACCTCCCAAGAATTTAATGCCCAAAACCTTGCCTTCAAGCCTTTCAAGCACTATCGCTCTGATAATCTCGGGTAACTGTTTTTTATCAGCACATAACACTTTCTTTTCTTCCATAAATAACTCCTTATTGTAATATCATGAACACGCAAAACAAATTGGCGTTATACAATTTCTCATTTCAATACGCAAGTCTTTGAACCTTTCACTCTCCCGAATTTTCATAATTTCTTTTCTTATCCTCCTTAGTGGTTTTATTATATTCCACAACAGATGCCGCAATTGAATACGCCACCATAATTCCCATTGCGATGACAAGAAGAATTGTTGAACTGAGAGCACCGTCTATAACAAGCACAACTATCAATCCAATAATAAGAATGGTACTGAAGAGTTTATTCTTTTTGAAATAATGTACGCCAAGAGCACCAAAAAGTGCTGCTAGAATTTGTCTGAAAGCAGGAGCGATCTTCAAATCCATTATATCGTCCATATAAGGGAGCAATCCGAACACGCAAATTGTAAGCACTATAAGGGTGACTATATTTGATACCGCCACAGCCGCGGTCACCATACAATCCTTATGATTATGTGAACAACCGTCATCAAGTGAACTGACGGCATTAAGAGCACACGGCACTTTTATATTGGAAACGTTGCCCGTCAAAAAACCAAGATATGTGCCGTATATGCCAATGGTTGATATATATGGGAATGCACTGAATATTGCCGCGGGATAAAACAAAATAGCAATTGGCAACATTGACTTGGCAAGTTGTCCGCCATCCGGCCACACATCAAGGGCGATACAAGTTACAAGCGGTACGCCAATTATAAATATGAGTGAGAGTATATCCCAAATTAAAATGGATTTTTTGTTCATATCAAGTCCTCCACTCAAAGTTTGCTACATTCTCCGGAATAACCAATGAAAGTAGCATCACTATCACAAACGCAAGAAGCATCGATATGGGCATCGCCAAATTTTTAAGCCACGCCTTTTTTTCGCCAAGTTTTGAAAATAGGACCATAAAGCCACCCGACAAAAGCACTGTGAGCAAGGACAAAAATCCCGCACCGTCTCCTGCAACTTCCGGCGAACCCTCTGCTGCAATTTGCTTAACAAAGTACACGCCTATGATCCCAATATACATTAGATTGCCAAAGCGACTTGCGCTCATAGAGAGTATTTTCAGCCACTTAGATTTTTTCTTTTTTGAAGAGTTCTCCTCAACCTTTGCCTCTTTAACAACATTTTCGCTTTCGTTTTCCGTGACGTTTATAACCGAAATATTCTCATCTGAAACAATGCTGTTTTCTTCGCTCTGATTAAGGACAACATCCGTTGTTTCATCGGAATCAGCGTTTTGCATATCACAAACTGCCACTTCAATCTCTTTTTTTGACTTTTTCTTCTTTAAACTCAAAAATGCAATGAGTATGAGTCCCGCAATTCCCGATAAGGACATTCCCCAAAGCACTGTTACAAGCACCGTGGGAGAAAGGGCTGTACTTGCAAGGTCAAGGCCAAAGACGTTGAGTATGGTCTCCGCCGCTAAAATATTGTCTTGAACAGAGCCGGTAAATATGCTTCTTATGAACACCAACTCATTGCCAAGCGATCTTGCCAACGGAATTATTATCAAGGCTACGGCAAAAGCGGGAAGAATGCTGAATATGGCACTTGACAAAATGTTGCTCTTCATTTTTGTAGAGACAACTCCTTCCTTTTTGCTCTTGTAAACTGCGTACACCAAAAAGAATAAATTTTGCACAATCATAAAGACAAAGCAACATATTCCGATTATCAATAAAACTTGATTCACACTGCCTCCTCGTCTACAAGATTGTTCTTGGCAAACTCAATTAATTTCTTTGAAAAGTCATATCCTGCTTCAAATATTCGCTTATAGTTTCCTTCGCCAAATTAACAAGAGATTTGTATTTATTGTTAAAAAAGTTATTTTTTCAACCAAAAACAAAATTATGAATGATTATAAAAATACCATATTTCATAATTTATATCTTCGATTGGCGAGACGCCTTCGATAACATTCATGGAATTAATTGTCAATCTGTCATAACTTGTTATAGATATAAGTATATTAAATTGATAATATGACGAATTGCCTTTTTGTTCTTGTTGTCTTTTAAATTCCATTAATTCATTATAAATTTGCTTAACTGCCGGATACTTATCGTGCAACATTTTATTATTATACAAATCAACCATTAAAAGAATAGATTCTTCGCCATCTTCCATTTTGTCATCGGTGCAATTAAATTCGGTGTCATAAATTTTTGTAGATGAATTAAGAAATTTATCGCTACTAAACAAGCCAAACTGAAAATTACTAGTATCACGATATGATATATCATATTTAACAGGAATTTGTACAGCATAATACTTTTCGGCAAAATAATGACATACATCGTACACATTATATTTTTGTTTTTTGCCTAAAATATAAATTATATCTTTCTCTGCTTTTAAATAATTTTCTTCTTTATAAATACGATTATCCCAATCATCTTTGCTACAATAATTCTTTTTTTTATTAAATGCACCATCAAACATGTTTTCAGTTAATTTGCTTTCTTTATCAAATATGTCCATAAAATCTCAACCCCTATGCAAAATAGAAAGAATGTACACTTAAACCGTTTACCATAACTCTACTGTCGTTTGGATTTGGATTACCCTTTGGCAATAAGACGTAGGTTGCATGCATGTGTCTTATTCCTAATAAAACTGTTTTATTTTCTGTAAATGCTTTTGCACCTACAAAATCTCCTCATTGACATTATATAAACTTTTATATAAAAAATCAAGGGGGGGGGTCTCGTTTGGTGGAGACGCGGGATTTGTAGCAAACAAAGTTTGCGTAATAGCGAAGCGGAAATGCTTGCATTTTAAAGCGGAGCGTCAGCCCGGGTACCGGGGTTCACGCGGCGACGCCGTGTTGCGATTTTTCAAAATCGCAAGAAATCCCCGCTTCGAAATAAAAAAAAGGAACAGCCTTCGCTGTTCTTTTTTTTTGGTGGGAAGCCCGTGACACAAGTTGAATAATCATTTCATTGTGCTTGTGTTTAGAGTTTTATTTGTCAATCATAACAGAAAGGACGAATGCTCAAATGCCTTCGTCCCCTAAACGGTTATATATTTAGTATCAATTGTTGTAAACTTGCAATGAAAACATCTACAAGTTTAGTTAATTGTGCATTTCAGCAAATACATACTATTTGTAATCTTTGTTTTTGAGCGACGTACCGACAAACGGTATCGTTGCAAATTCCCGAGGGTTACTACGTATAACGTAATCGATATAATTAGCCACCATCAATGCGTAAACATAGTACCCCATCGGGTTCGGATGGAAGCCCAGCCCGAACGACTTACGCATTTCGGCATCGTATACGGGCGCATGCGCAGTCATATCCAGCAAGTACGTAAAGTCAAACATATCGCACAATTTGGCAAGTTCGCTTGCGATATAACGAATATCTTTATCGCAGGCATCACCGCGAAGTTGCGGAGTAACGACAAAAATACGCGCATTTGGCTCGATCGTTTTAAGTTTGCAAACGATTTTGCCCATATTGCCGAAGAACGTATCGGCGTTATCCTGCGGACATTCTGCGTTAACGTCCTTGACGCTTCCCAACGGATGTCCGAAGACAAACGAATCGTTGTTGCCCAGCGCAATGATATACGCTTGATTCCATTGCCAAAATCCGTTTGCATCCGCCCAACTTTGCATATACTCGCGCGCGGTCATTCCGCCGCGAGAATAATTGTTGTACTTCGTCCCCGTAATGCGCTCCAAAACAGCGGGCCACGAATATTCGTACATATCGGTATAAACTATGCTGCCGTTTTCGTCGTGGCTTTCGAACTCACCCGACGCCAAAGAATCCCCTATCACTCCTATTTGTTTGAATACGCCTGCAAAACCGCACGTTTCCTTGATAATATCCAACGGCTGTTCGTTTGCGCCAAGTTCAAAACGTTTGTTATCCATTTTTATTCACCGTCCTGTGTTTCTTCTTTAATTTTTTTAGGCTTATCCCATTCCGTACCCGTTACCGTTTTAAGATCCAGTCCGCGAGTTTCGCCGACAAACAGCCACATTATTACGATTGCGCCCACAAGCCCCGGCACAGTCAACCCCAAGTACATATAGCCGAACATCTTTTCGGGAATGATAGGAAGCAGTATCATAGAGATAACCGTTGCAAGTCCGCCCATAACTCCGTTAAGCAACGTGTTGATTACAGTTACGGACGAACGCAAGTTTGTAGGAGAAGACTCGGAGAACATTATTCCGCCGATAGTATCGCCCGCGCCCCAGTAACTGCCCATAAATCCGCCGATTGCAAAGCCTGTCAAATACGGAGTCCACTTGAACATACCGCTGAAAATAAACAGCAAATAGCACGCCAACGCCGAACAAGACATCGCAATTATAGTTATTTTGCGCCCGAATTTGTCCGACACAAAACCCGATATCAACGTAAACAGCGCGTTGCCTACGGGATACAAGAATAGAGCAAGAGTTATTTCTTCTTCCGTCATCAAAGCAGACTTTGCCATAACCGTACTGTACGTTGCCGTACCTAACGAAGCAAGATAGAAACAACAGCAGGCGATGATCAAAAAGCGTAATTGCCTGTGTTTGAATGCGAATTTTACAGCAGTCAGAATTCCGCCTTGAGCGTTTTGCTCGCGCTCTTCCTTACTGCGTTGTTCGCGTTCTTCGATGGGAGTTTTTAAGTACTCTATTCTTTTTGTTAAAAACGCGTTTGTTTCCTTTGCAAAAAGCAACGCGAATAACGCCATTACAAAACCGATAATTGCCGGAACTAAATATACAACGTGCCAACGCTCGCTTACATTTTGCATAAGCGTAGCCCTAAGCAACGGAACAAGCAACGTACCCAGTATCGCCACCGCTTTTACGATTGCGTAGTTACGGGCGCGGGACTTTTCGTCGGAGCATTCCAGTATGTACACACATTGCATATCGTGCGACACCATAAAACTCATCAACGTGCTGCCTATCATGTAAACGTAGATATCCTTAGATAAATACACAAGGAACAGCCCTAACCCCATACATAACGTGTTAATAACCAAAAACGGCTTACGCCCGAATTTGTCCGCAAGGGGACGGTAGAAAATAATAAGCAACGTTACCGGATAGGAAATAAAACCTATGGCGGAAAAGCGCGATAATCCCGCGCCGTATTCCATACCCATATTTTTTACGAAGAATTCCGTAACTATATTCGCCTGAAACTGAATGGATATAGTAGACGCTATTTCGTCCGTTATGTAGATGAGCGACAAAATCATAAACAAGTAAATCAGATAAAACTTGTTGCTTCTTGCGCCCAACTGCTTTTCGCGGCGGATAAGTTCTTTGGCTTCGCGCGCCTGTAATCGTTCAACGTTTTTTACCATTTTGAGTTTTCTCCTTTTGGAAATTGTAAACAAGAAAATTCTTGGTCATCTCGTCGGTAATGCCGTAGCGCTCCGCCAAATTGTGTATGGCTTGCAAAAAATCCGCACCGGAGCAACCCTTGGACAACAGGTTTTCTTTTTCGATAAGTTTATTCCAAAAAATATTCAAAACAATTTCGTCGGTGGCAAGAGAAACAACCGAATGATTGCGCGTATGCACGTAAACGTTGCGATCGCCCTCTTCGCCGACTAAGCACTCTCCGCCGTCGATTATGATTGTTGTTCTGCGGTAGGGAAACAGAGTTGAAACGTCGTTGATATTGTACGAATACACCGTTGCGCCGTCGACCGAAATACTTTCGAAGGTAAAAATATACACCTTTACTCCGCGGGATATTGCGTTTTCGATATTACTACGCAGCACTTCGAACGACTCCCGCCAAATGGACAGCGAAATTTCCGCTTGCGCGCTGTCGATAAGTTCCTTTGCCTTGGCAACGTATTTTTCTTCGCCCACTATATTCATTACGTAATCGACGTCGGCATTTTCCGTTGCGAGTTGTTGAAGTTCGCGTTCGGCGCAGGCAATATTCTTTTCGTTTTCTTCCTTAATGCTGCGGATAAGGTCTTGATACTCGATAGGCTTGTAAAAAATAGGTTCTCCGTCTATACGGATGACCGCGCCCTTTGCAATCAAACGATTGATGACCTCATAAACCAACGAACGCGCAACGCCGGACAATTTGGCGATTTCGTAGCCGTTTAGCACTTTGTGTTTTATCAACGTGCCGTATACTTTTGCCTCGTTAGATGAAAAACCGAGTTTTTCCAAAAATTCAAAACTATTCATAGTAGTTATGCCCCACACCACTATTATAATGCAAATCTTTCCGTTGTCAATACTCTTTTTAAAATATTTGATATTAAATTTGCGTTTTTTCGTCAATACGGACTATCGTCAAAGTACAGTTCGTCGTATAAATCGCCGTCTTGCCTATCGAAACGTTCTTGCTGCCGTGGGTTGGTATTCTTTATTAACGAATAACTTTCGCCGCGTTTTGCAGCGTAGCGTTTGGATACTTGCATATAGAAAACTTCCTGTAAATCCGAATATGACGTAAGCCCGCCACGCTGCTTCCAAAACTCGCTGTGCGACAAGCGCGAACTGTTCTCGTCCTTGCGCTGTATGTATAACGGCATATAGTATTCATCGCGCATTTGCAGTTTGGAACCTCTCTCGCTTTTGCTGTCCGACATTACTTTGCTTCGCCACCGTTCGGTTATTGGTAAATAGTATACAAACAAATTACGCCTGTTCGGCTCGGTTATCGAAAGGGGCGTAACGTCAACAAATGCTATTCGACGATTGAGCGAACTCGAAGAAAAACGACGGAATAAAAAAAGGAACAGCCTTCGCTGTTCCTTTTTTTTGGTGGAGATGCGGGGATTTGAACCCCGGTTCGTCCTTCTACACCCGACACCTTCTACATGCTTATTCGGTGATTAAGTTCTCTTACCGTCGTTCGCCGACAGACGGCGGTTTTGAAGAGGCGGAGAATGCCGATTTACTTACCGCCGTGGGTAAATCCGTAGCCCGTTCAGTATGACGCCGATTGCTTACGGAACAGGAACGTAAGGTCGACGTGCCGCTAATTAATTAAGCAGCGAATGCGAACGCAGGAGCGTTCACTTTTTCGTTATTTTTTGCGTTTAATTTTAATTTTCCGTCTTTAACGCAGCCGGACCTGCGACATGCTTCTTATCGTCCATACAAAAACGTCGAATCCAAAAACATCCCCGTGGACAAAATAACGAAAAAAAGTATTAAGTTGATATATCTCGCGGTTTACCGTACGAAACGATACGATAAACCGTTTGATTTGCAGTATTGTTTTTTGCCGCTTATTTTGAAATCGCGTCGATTTCAAAGGGCGTGACCTGATAAACGTAGTAGTTGAGCCAGTTGTAATACAGGAGATTTGCCGTGCTGCCCCAGCTCATATTTATCGTGCCGTCCGCGTTGTAATAGTTTTCGGGCGGGGCGATTTCAAGCCCTTTTTCTTTATCGCGAAGGTATTCTCTTTCCAGCGTTTCGCGGTCGTATTCGCTGTGTCCCGTAAGGAAGATGCGGCGGTTGTCTTTCGACTTTATAATGGACGGGCCGCACTTTTCGCCCGACACCAGCACTTCAAGATCCGGGCATTTTTTCAGCTTATCTTCGTCGATTGCGGTATGGCGCGAATGCGGGATCTGAATCGCGTCGTCCATGCCTTTTAGCAGCGGCTCGTGCAAGACGCACTTAACGTTGTTATACACCCCGAAAAGTTTTTTGTCAAGCAGATGCTTATTTATGCCGTAGTAGTAATAAAGCGCCGCCTGCGCGCCCCAGCATATAAACATCGTGCTGGTGACGTTTTCGTCCGCAAAATCAAGGATTTCTTGAAGTTCCGCCCAATATTTGACGTCGGTGAACGGCAGGGTTTCGACGGGCGCGCCCGTGATTATCATACCGTCGAACTTCATTTTTTTAATTTCGTCAAGGTTTTTGTAAAACTTGTCGAGATAAGTTTCGCTCGTATGGTTTGCCTTGTACGTCGACGTTTTGACAAGCGTGACGTTCACTTGCAAAGGCGTATTACCAAGCAACCGCAGCAGCTGCGTTTCGGTAACTTCCTTTGTGGGCATAAGGTTCAGAATTGCGATTTCTATGGGGCGAATGTCCTGCGACACGGCGCGGCTGCCGTCCATGACGAAAATCTTTTCGTGAAGCAGACTGTCGAATGCAGGAAGGTCGCGCGGGATAACGATCGGCATATCACTTCACCGCCGTTTCAAGCGCCTGACGGATATCTTCAATCAGGTCGTCTGCGTTTTCAAGCCCCAGGCTTACGCGGATAAGATCGGGAGAAATGCCCGCCGCCGTCAACTCTTCGTCGGTCATCTGGCGATGCGTCGAACTTGCGGGGTGCAAGCAGCAACTTCTTGCGTCGGCAACGTGCGTTTCGATTGCGATGATTTTCAGCGCAGCCATAAATTTTTCGGCTTTTTCCCTGCCGCCCTTCACGCCGAAGCTGACGACTCCGCACGCGCCGTTTGGAAGATACTTTTTCGCAACGTCGTAATACTTGTCGCCTTCGAGCAGCGGATACGAAACCCACGCGACGTTCTCGTTTTCCGACAAGAATTTTGCGACGGCAAGACCGTTTTCGGCGTGGCGTTTCATTCTGACGTGCAGGCTTTCAAGTCCGAGATTAAGATAAAATGCGTTTTGCGGCGACTGAATCGAGCCGAAATCTCTCATAAGTTGCGCCGTCGCTTTCGTGATGAACGCGCCTTCTTTCCCGAAACGCTCTGCATAAACGATGCCGTGATAACTGTCGTCGGGGGTGGTGAGTCCGGGGAATTTGTCGGCGTGTGCATCCCAATCGAAGTTACCGCTGTCTACAATGGCTCCACCTACGCTGGTGGCATGTCCGTCCATGTATTTGGTTGTGGAATGGGTTACGATATCTGCTCCCCATTCGAACGGGCGGCAGTTGATCGGCGTGGCAAACGTGTTGTCGACAATCAGCGGCACGCCGTGGCGA
>ENA-OOSI01000302-OOSI01000302.1-human-gut-metagenome-genome-assembly--contig:-NODE-302-length-15811-cov-1.444275_pt1 | contig 15811 bp, 20 predicted proteins | sample MGYA00241171_ERZ501200 | MGnify/ENA primary metagenome ERZ501200 (study PRJEB25962, sample SAMEA2042554) | human gut metagenome | biome: human gut; feature: human-associated habitat; material: faeces...
ACCTTGAAATAATTTTAGATGGAACTAAGTTTTCACTTCCTTCAACAGTAGCTTCATTTGAAAATGCAGGGTTTGAATTGAATGACTTATCTGTAAACATAACTGAAGATAACACTAGAGACTTAGATGTATATCGTGGTCAAACTAAGACACTAACATATAAAAATTCTAATGGTACAGTAGTAAATTTAACTGTATATAATGATGATGCATCAGAAGTTAGGAAGTTCAATGAGTGTCAAGTTGTAGCAATTACAATAGATGCAGATAAGTTTGTAGATGTTGTTGCTACAGATTCATCAGAAGTATATAATGATGAGACAGCAGCTAGTGATATGACAGCTACAAATGCTAAAGATAATTTCAATCATGAATTAATACTTCCTGGAGGTATTACTTGGGGAGTATACACAGATGATTTGAAGTCATACTATGGTATGTGTACACAAACAAATTATACTACAGGCATACAGATGCTGAAATGGAAGTCAGGTAATAAGCAGATGATTATCAGAACAAATACAGTTCATGACATAAGATATGTTCAGTTATCTTGTATAGAAGTAAATAATTAGGCTAAGCCTATTATTAATAAACAATAATATAAAGGAGAAACAGCAATGTTAAAGTTAGAAACAGTTAATGAGTTAACACTCAAAGTAACTAGTCAGGGTGGTGGTGATGTACTGTTCACTAAGGCTGGTGCATTCATTGCAGGTGAGTGCTATGGACAAAAGAATTATGCCTTTGAGAAGGTTCTCTTAGGACCTCAGGGAAACCCTTTACAGGCAGCTTTAGGTCAGTTAGGTCGTAGATTCACTGGTGAAAATCTTCCACTTATGAAAGTAACAATGAGAGGAGACAGTATTACATACTACGCAAATGAAGAACAGCACGTAGTAGTATACCACTTAAACCAGGGAGAGACAATTTCAGTTGAGTCTGAAAACATATTGGCATTTACTCAGGATTGTAAGTATGGAATTAGATTCCTTGCACAAGGTGTAATCAGCCAGAAAGGTTTAGCAACATCTACACTTACTGGCATGGGACCTAATGCATACGTAGCAGTATTAGTTGAAGGTAACCCTATTGTATTAAGTAATATGCAGAATGGTTCTACTATTGAGGCTGACCCTGACACAGTTGTATGTTGGGTTGGAGCAGACCCTGGATTCAAGATGGACTTATCTTGGAAGAACTTAATCGGACAGGCTTCTGGAGAATCCTATATGTTTGAGTGGGCACAGGGACGTGCAGCTACTGTAATCATTCAGCCTAAGGAAAGAACATCTGGACTTGATGTATCAATGGATGGTAAGAGAACAGGTAATAAACCTACTAAACAGCAGGGAGTATCTATGGGACAGTCTATGAACGACATGGGTAGTATGCTTGGTGGATTAGGTAACATGCTTGGCGGAGGCGGAAATAACGGAGGCGGTGGCCTCGGTGGTCTCGGTGGTATGTTAGGACTTTAATTTACTAATATTACTAAATGGAATGTTAGTGGACAGTATACTTATGTGTGAGTATTTGTCCGCTAACATTTTAATATTATAAGTGTAAAAATTAGTAAATTAACGGAGGTTGTAAATAACTTATGAGTACAGTGGATTTAAGTAAGCACACAGTAAATCTTTCTAAGGGAGAGAAAATTAATTTATCAAAATCAGCTGAAGGGTTATCTAAAATCATGGTTGGTTTGGGTTGGGACCCAGCTACAGATGAGCAGGTACAACAGGTTACAGAAGTAATTAAGCCTGGTTTTCTTGGTAGATTATTTGGTGCACAGGAACGTACAGTTACAAGAAATGTAGTAACACGTACAAGCAGTGGAGATACAATTGATTGTGATGCATGGTTAGCACTTCTTCAGAATGGTAAACTTAAAGATTCTGATGATATAGTTTACTATGGTAAAAAGGATTTCATGGTAAGCGGAAATGCAGTAGTTCATCATCATGGAGATAATCTGACTGGCGAAGGTGATGGTGATGATGAACAGATTACAATTAACCTTAAAGATTTACCATCACAGTACGATTCTATCGTAATTGGAGTAACTATTTACAGAGGTGCAGAAAAGCATCAGTCATTTGGTAGCATTAAGAATACTTTTGTTCGTGTAGTTGATGAACGTGATGGCTTCGAAATTTGTAGATTTAATCAGTCAGAAATGGCTGAGAACAAAGATGCAATCACTTTCATTGCAGGAAAATTGTATAAAGACAAAGGTGAATGGCAGTTTACAGCTACTGGTAAGGGTACTATGGATAAGAGTATTTCTGAAGCAGCTGCACACTACAGATATAATTAACAAAAGGGGTAAAACCATGTCAGTATCATTAACTAAAGGTAGTAAAGTTAATTTATCTAAGGAAGCACAAAGCTTAGGTATTAGACTTACTAATGTAAATGTAGGACTTGGTTGGGATTGTAATACACATGGTGGTAGTGACTATGACTTAGATGCCTGGGCACTTGCAGTTACAGACCAGGGATTAAAAAGGAAGAACCTTGTGTATTTTAGTAATACATATGATTCATCAATGCAAATTCATCACTGTGGAGATAATCTAACAGGTGCTGGTGACGGAGATGATGAAACAATCACAATCAATTTGGAGAAATTACCTGATAATTATAAGCATGTACTTATTGGGGTAACAATATTCAGAGCAAGGAATAGAAATCAATCTTTTAAAGATATAGACAATGCTTTTATTAGATTGTATGACTCAAAAACTGGCATTGAAATATGTAAATATAATGATAATAAATTCAAAACTGAATTTGGAAATTGTGTATCATTACTCTTTGGAGTACTTACAAAAGTAAATGGTCAGTGGGAATTTAATGCAGTAGGCAAGGGAGATAAATTTGGCTCCATTACCGATGCTTTAAATGTCTATGGTGAATACACCTTAGATAATACAGAAACATTAAATAATAACTCAAACGGAGGAAAGAAAACAATGGCAGTATCATTAAGTAAAGGTGGCAAGGTTAGTCTTGCTAAGGTTGCAGCAGATGCAGGTGTATCAAGTCTTACTAACGTAGTAGTTGGTTTAGGTTGGGATGTACAGAGATATGATGGAGGTCAGGATTTTGACCTTGACGCAGCAGCATTTATGCTTGGTGCAAGTGGAAAAGTAAGAACAGACTCTGATTTCATCTTCTATAACAACAAAGTTGGACAGGGTGTTGAGCATACTGGAGACAATAGAACAGGTGCTGGTGATGGTGATGACGAGCAGATTAAGGTAGACTTAACTGCAGTACCTGCAGATGTTGAAAAGATTGCATTTACAGTAACAATTGACCAGGCAGATGTTCGTAATCAGAACTTCGGTATGGTTGAGAATGCATACATTCATATTGCTGATGCAGCAACTGGAACAGACCTTATCAGATATGACCTTGGTGAGGACTTCTCAGTAGAAACAGCAATCGTTGTAGCTGAACTGTATCGTCATAACGGCGAGTGGAAGTTCAACGCTGTAGGTTCTGGTTTTGCAGGTGGTTTAGCAGCACTCTGCGGAAACTTCGGTATCAACGTAGAGTAACACATTTTTGTAAGTAGGGTGGCTTAGTAAATAAGCTAAGCCACTTTATAAAAATTTAGGAGGACTAAAATAATGATTTTAGGAGCAAATAACAATGGAGCAGGTGCACAGGCACCAGCAGGTGGAGTAATTAATCTATCAAAGGGAGCAAAGGTAAATCTTTCAAAAGAAGCACCTGGGCTTAAGAAAATTATGTTTGGACTTGGTTGGGATTGTAACAAGTACTCAGGTGGAGATGATTTTGACCTTGATGCTAGTTGCTTCCTCGTAAATGCTATGGGAAGAACTACAGCAGATGGTTTCATTTTCTATAATAACCTGGTTGGTCCTAACAAGTGCGTTATTCATCAGGGTGATAACAGAACAGGTGAGGGAGAGGGAGATGACGAGCAGATTTACATCGACCTTGACTTAATTCCTGAAAACATTGAAAAGATTGCAATTACTGTAACAATTGATGCAGCTGACCAGCGCCATCAGAACTTCGGCATGGTGTCAAATGCTTACTGCAGACTTGTTAATACAGAGACAGATAAGGAAGAAATTAGATTCAATCTTGGAGAAGATTTCAGCGTTGAGACAGCAATCGTAGTTGGAGAAGTTTACAGACACAATGGAGATTGGAAGTTCAACGCTGTTGGACAGGGATTCTCTGGTGGTTTGTTAGCTCTTTGCAGAAACTATGGTTTGGATGCAGAGTATAAGTAAGAATTAAACAATAACAATACATTGAATGACACATACTTTTAATAGTATGTGTCATTTTTTATTGTAATAACATTGAATATAAAAGATAGAATTTTGGACAATAATAAGATAAACATATAGTTACATACAGTAGTACGCTTAATAATTTTCAATAAAATTAAAGTCAAATATATACAATTAAATAATAGGATAAACATATCAAAATTGAATATAATATCATATAATGTAGTCATTGAAACATGAAATAGCATTTAAGTGAAAAATATATACATGAAAAAATTTATATTTTTTGAAACAGGCTTACATTGTATATTTAATACAATTATAGGACCGACTTCTTTAAAGCATATAAAATAAAAGATATACAAATTTTAGACTGTAAGTGTTTTTGTAACAATTTTGTAATAACTACTATATGCATTTGCTAAATTTATTAACATGTAATAGAGCATAATAAGATTATTAAATAGTTTTTATATTTTTGAAAAACTAAAAATAATCTTTGTAACTTGGTAGGTTATTAAGAAGCATAGTGCATGGAGGTGTTATTATTAGAATAAAATCAATAAAACTTGTAAGTTTAGCTATTCTAGCAGGTATAGTTATTCCTACCAACATATTTGTATATGGCACATCTGATACAAGTTATGTGGATACAGTATCTAGCACAATAGAAGTAAGTGAAATACAAGTAGATAATCAAAATAATACTAGGCAAATTGATACAGATAGCTTAATATCAACTGATATAGCAGATGTACTAGGTATAGAATATACAGAGGATGAAAATACATCACTTATATTAGGAGATGAGCTAGCAGGTTATGATATAGTAATATTATCTGATAAAAGCAGAGAGGAACTTGAAGAAACATATAGTGAACTCAATACTTTAGGTGAGGCAAGACTTAATGATTATACAGTAGTTGACCTAACAACTAGTATAAACACAGATATAGATGTTGATGACTCACATGAATTAGTTACAAAAGAACCTTTAAAATCTTATAGAGAGCCTAGTTATGAAAGTAAAGTACTTAATGAATATCAACAAAACATAAAGGTTTCAGTAACAAGCGTAGAAAGAGATGGATTTATACTATTAGATAATGGTACATTTGACGAGTGGATAGAGAAAGATTTACTTTGTACACAGTCAGAGTACAAGAAGAGTTTACAAGGCTCAGCATTGCTAGATATAGATAATCCTGATACAAGTTATAATGGAACATCAGTAGCATTAACAGCTGAAGATAGAGATTTATTAGAAAGACTTGTAATGGGAGAAGCTGGGGCAGAGGGATATGAAGGTGCAGCACTTGTAGCACAATGTATCAGAGATACTATGGTATACAAAGGGTATGAATCTGTAGCAGCAGTAAGAAAAGGTTGCAAATACAGTGGTAGTATATCAAAGGAACCTAACCAAGATGTTAAAGATGCTGTAGCATTTATATTCGACGAAGGTGGATATGCAGTTAGACATAAAGTATTTTATTTCTATGCATATACGTGGTGTAAGAGTTCTTGGCATGAGACACAACCATTTGTAATACAATACGGTGGTCATAGATTTTTTGCTTCAAAATAATTTTTAATAAACAGATACGTTTCAACGTATCTGTTTATTTTTAGCATATATGTAAAAAATATTTTGAAAATTTCAATTATTTAGATATTGACAAAATGTAAATAAGTGTGATATAATGCTAGTAGAAATACAAGGAGTAGAATGACTTATGAGATTTAAGAGAATACTTATTACATTATTAATGTTTACATCTATATTATTCATTACAGCACCTGAATCTACTGATAGTACCAATATAAATGTAGTTTATGCAGAAAATATAACAATAAAAGATAATAGGAAACTTAACAATATTGAAGTAGAAAGCATTTGTTGTGAGAACAATATAACACCCACTTTATTATATGCAGTTAGGGAGTTGAAATATGACATAGATGAAGTGAACTTCTTAAATAGTATGATATACTATTCAAACTTAAGTGAAACAGAGGAAGAAGTAGACATAACAGATGCATTGATTAATACACTTGATTGTTCTTTATATGAAGCAATTGAAATAATAAGAGTATCAGATGAAATTCAAGACAAAATCTATTAAGTATGGGAGGAACATATAAATGAGTATTAAAGAGGCATTTCCAGAATTTGCTAAACCAAGTATAGCAGTAGATACTGTGATATTAAGAACTTGTGACTTTGGTGAGGCTAGTAAGAGACAAGTAGCAAGTAAAAAGTTACAAGTATTATTGGTTAAGAAGGACAACGAAGATAAATGGCACTTACCTGGAACAATTATGAGACTTGGGGAAACATCTAAAGCAGCAATTTCTAGGATTATCAATGATAAGTCTAAAATTAATGATACTACTTTTGAGCAATTATATACAGTTGATAATGATTTGGAAAGAGATGAAAGAGGTCATATCATTTCTATTGTATACATTGGTATGCATTCTAATCAGAACATTGATTCTAAAGTTGGTATCATAGGTGAAGATTACAAGTCACAGTGGTTTTGGGTAAATAAAGACAGAAGCTTTGTGAATAGCGACACAGACGAATTAGTAACCACACTAATGTATGACCATGTTGACATCATAAATGATACAATAACAAGGCTAAAAGGTAAGTTACTATATACTGATGTGGGGTTTAACTTCATAGGAGATAAATTTACAATTAGGGATTTGGAGAATACTTTTGTGGCTATTAATGAAAGACAAATACCTGGATTTAGGCGTATCATTGCAGGTAAGATTGAGGGCACTGGTATCATGAGTGATGGTAAGGCATACAGACCTGCTGAATTATATAAAAGAGCAACAAAAGAGGTGGTTGAAAATGAATAAAATTATAACAATCATTACAAAAGGTGATGAATACAACCACACTTTTAAGTGGAACTCTGTAGAGGAATTTACTGAATCATTGAAGAATAATAAAGGAATACCAAAAGTTAATGATATAGTTATTGAGGCATACATTGATGATAACTTAATTGACTTAGGTAATACCTTTGGTGTAACATTGAGAAAAATGCAGATGATACTTGGAATAATGTAGTACAAACTTAAAGGAAATATAAATATGCATAAAATTAAAATTGATGACTTATCAAAATTAAAAATTACAAAGGTAACAACTTGGAAAATCTATTTTGACTATGATGGTGTGCATTACATGATTATTGATGACAGTGATGAAGATGCTCATATATCATTCTATAAAAGAGATATAGATAATGGGAAAGTGAGATTAACATTAGTAAATCAGAAAATAACATGTATGAGCATTGGAAGATTCATTAAGGATATCTCAAGAAGAAATCCTAAACATTTAGTATACTCTAATGTAGATAGAGAATATTTTGTAAAGCAACTTGTAAAAATTGGGTTCTCTTGTGGTATATTTGAAGATGAATATTATAACAAAGAGGAAGAGATTAAGAAAATCAGATATGAAATAAGCTTGCTATCGGATAAAATACAAAGCATTGATAAAGAATGGGAAAAAACATCCGGACATGGTTCTAAATGCTATGGTATTTCATTAAAAGCTGAGAAAGTCGAGCGTGTACATGGCGCAAAAGACGGAGAATGGTGTGAGCAATACAAGGACTACTATGGAAATGCAGACCCTAAATATGGTGGTGTACTAACAGACTTGTTTAGTTTACCAGTAGGAACATCATTTTACGTATGTAATGGTTGCTATGATGCAATGATTACTGTAGATGAACATGGGGATAAATGTATATTAACATATTGTTCTTGTGTAAAGCTTACAAAAGAAAATCATTCACTCTATATCAAATGATTCAATAGATATTTTAAAATTTTTACAGCACACTTATTGACAAAATGTTAGTAAGTGTGTTATAATATTATTATAATAGGTAAGAAAAAGGGAGGTATTAAAGTGAATAAAATTACATCTGATATGATTAAAGAGGCAATTAAAGAAGGCTTTACTGAAGAAGATGCTAACAGAGGATATGGAGTATTTACCAGTGACTATGGTAATGGAGCAACTCATATTGAAAGAATAGACATTATGGAAGTCTTTGAAAGTGATGCTGAAGCAGCTGAACAAGCAGAAAAAGATGGAATCAAAATCATTCATGACATTGAACTTCCTGAAGAACATCAAGCAGCTTATATTGATACACCTGAAAACAGAAAATTACTCAAGGATTTAGTAGACCAGCTTAACAAATAAAAGGAGGAACAATAAGATGGCAAAGAAACGTGTATTGGTAGTAGTAGACTACCAAAAGGATTTTGTGGATGAAGCACTTGGATTCGAGAGTGCAAAGAATTTGGACAAGGGTATCAGTAAATTAATGAATCAGTACTTAGCTGACGAAAACGGAGTAGTTGTTTGTACCTTTGATACACATGAAGAAAACTATATGGATACACAGGAAGGAAGGAAACTGCCTGTAGCTCATTGCTACAAAGGAGAAGCAGGTTGGGAGCTTTACGGAGAAGTGTACAACGTACAGCAAGCTAACAGAGATAAAGTAATTTGCATTGAAAAACCGACATTTGGAAGTTTAGATTTAGCAGGTGAACTTAGAAGATTAAATGATTATCCAAAGGATAGAGAGAAGTTCAACGATGGAGAAGATTATACATTCATCAGCAATGACATCGAAAGCATCACATTTGTTGGTGTAGTAACAAATATGTGTGTAATCAGCAATGCAGTAATTGCTAAAGCAACATGTCCTGAAGCAGAAATTATCATCAAGAAAGATTTGGTGGACAGCTTCGATAAGGAACTTCATCAGAAAGCACTTGATGTAATGGCGTCTATGCAGATGACAATTGAATAATATACAAGACATTAGGGTTATCATTAGGGTAACCCTAATTTATTTTTAAGGTGATGATTTTGAAAAAATACAACATAGTAAAATATTTAACACTACTTATAATTATATTGGTATTAACATTTATTATTAAAGAAGATATTGGAATAGGCTTACATACTAAAAGAAGCTACAAAGAATATTGTATTAGTAATACAGAGTTTTCTGAAAAATCAACAATATCCAATTTTATAGAAAACAATGAAGATAATTGTAAAACAGGATACATATTCATAGGTGACAGTAGATTTGTTGGTATGGATGATATATGTAATATATCTGAAACAGATAATAGATTTGTAATAGCGAAAGTATCAGAAGGATATGACTTCTTAATAAATATAGCATTGCCAGAAGCAGAGAGAATAACACAAAGTAATAATGACATAACAAATTGGAAATATATAATATGCTTAGGTGTTAATGATTTATATAATTTGGATAAATACATTAATACATATAATGATTTAAGTAACACAATTGATTTAATAGTTATATCAGTAAATCCAATAGAATACCACAATAATATTTCAAATGAAGCAATAGAAGAGTTTAATAGTAAACTTGAGAATATAGAGGGTATATAATATGTGGATAGTTATAGTATATTATTAAATAATGGTTTTAGCACAACAGATGGTATTCATTATACAGATAGAACATATGAACTAATCTATAATATTATAAATAATGTCATCAAAGAAGATACAAAGCAATATGAATAATAAATAAAAGCCTAGTAAATAATATATAATACTAAGCTTTTATTTTTCAATAAAATAGTTATTTATATTTTGTGAATATCTGTTGACAAAATAGTAATTAAGATGTAAAATAGATATATAAAAATAATTTCTAAAATAATATAAAATCATAGAAGCATTGGAGGATAAACAATGACATTTAGAAATTGGCTTAATAAGCAAACAGTTAAGAGATATGACAGAATAAAAAATGGAATAAGCTTGCTTACAAAAAATTACCTCTTTGAGGAACTTGAGCTAAAGGATGGATTAAGCTTATCAGTTCAGGCATCTGATAGTCATATGTGTTATCCTAGAGAAACTATTAAGGATGATTCTGAATACGAAGAGGTTGAGGTATATTCACATGGTGTATATGTACATGAACTTGTACATTATGCCTCAGAGACAATGTTCACTTATGGATATGTACCTGTTGAAGTAATGGAGGAACTCGTAGAAAAGCATGGAGGCATAAAGGAGAATTAAGCATGGGTAAAAGAAAAAATTCAACAAAAGCAGAAAGGACAGCACTTCTTAAGAAATTAGGATACACAGAGGCTGACATGCAGAAGTTCTGGGATGAATGTGTACCAGTCAATTCAAAAATTAGAATGCTTTCAAACGCAGGATTAAACTGGACAGATTTATGTATTTGGCAGATTGAGCAGCTTCCTACACTTAAGGAAAAGACATTACAACAGCTAGCTGAAAAGGAAGAGGCTCAAAGAAAAGAGGAGCAAGAAAAGCAAAGAAAAATTGAGACAGAAAAGTACTATCAAGAGCACTTTGATGAAATTATGGTACAAAAGATAGAGAGTCATGAGGACTTGACAGAAAAGGAGATTAGAACACTTGTATTTGAGTGCAACGAAGTAGAACGTTGTGAGGGCGAAAACAGAAGATGGTCAAGAACAGTAAGTTCTATTATTGAACTTTGTGGAAGATTCTTTAAAGTCATTTGGGAACAAGGCTTAACAGAGAATCAGGATGATAGTTTCTATGAGCAGCCTTATGAAGTAGAGTTGGATAGCTACAAGAAAGTAATAGAAGTGCATAACTGGATTAAAAAGGACAGTACAAAACCAAAGAGAATCAATGAATTAAAGTATGAAGTATCAGATGATGATATTTATAACATCATTGACTCTGCAACAGAGTTTATGTATTGTAACTTTGGAGATTGTCACATGGAAAAAATAACATGGGATGAATTGCAGAATGTCAGAGATTGCATTAAAGAAAACGCAATGGATATGATAAAATCAAACTTAGGTTTATAGGAGGGCAAAGATATGGTATTAGTAAACGGAGTAAAATTCAATGATGCAGAGTTTCATAACGGAGAGGTAATTTTTGAGAAACCAGAGAATATCAGCTTAACACGTAACATCATTCAGGTATTCTTTCAGGATAATAGAGACATCACAGCACTTATGTTTGCAAAACAGTATTTAGATGATGTGTGTCTTGGGGTACCTTGTGACTTGGAAATTAAGTATTGTCCATATGAAAGAATGGACAGAGAAATTAACAATCAGATGTTCAGCATGAAATACTTTGCAGAAATCATCAGCAAGTTCAACTTTGACACTGTATATATTCTTGACCCTCACAGTGCTGTTTGTCTTGAGCAATTTGAAAAAGCTGATGTCAATGTACATGTACTTGACCTTGAAAGATACGTCAATAAGGTAATTGAGGACTTCAAGCCTGACTATATTTGTTACCCTGACAAAGGAGCAAGAACAAAGTATTCTAAAGTACTACATGACATTGAAATCCCTTACTTCTATGGTTCAAAGAAGAGAGACCTTGCAAACCAAGGAAGAATTATGGAATATGAACTTGTAGATGCACCTGACCTTAAAGATAAAAAGGTACTAATCATTGATGATATTTGTTGTCTTGGTGGTACAGCATACAATGCAGCAGTAGAAATGAAGAAACTTGGTGCAAAAGAGGTAGCATTCTACATTAGTCACTGTGAAAATGGTATATTTGCAGGTAAGATTCTTCATCCAGAACCTTTTTATCCTGATGGAAGTGGAGTAAACTTACCTTGGGCAGGAACATACACCATTGATAAGGTTTACACGGCTGATACAATGAAGTTAAACAATGAGCATAAAAACATTATCATTGTGAATTAAAGTTAAGGTATATTAAAGGAAATTGTTTATGAAAAATAATAAAATACATAGTGTACTAGTGCTATTATTGTTACTAATTACACTAACAGGATGTACAAATCAACTAGATACATTATCCCACCTTGAGGATTTAACTACATTGACATACAAGGGTGCATTTAATATTTGTAAAGTGGTACACTCAGAGGTTGTAAACGTTGAATACACAGAGAGTCTACACGAGAGTATTGTTACATTTGCAAATAAATCAGAATTAACATCTAGAATGTATGATAACAATAAAAAATTATATATTGACAACACTTTAGAGTTTAATAGCAATGAAATAACAAGAGAAGATATTGCAAATTTTATTGAGGTTGTAGTAGGAAGTGTTGATTTAGACTATACAGAGATATTAGACAGCTATGAGAATGGTGATGAAATCACTAAGTCATATGATTTAGATAACTCAATTTTAGATATTAAGCTGACACATGAGGATAACAACTTTTATAAGTTAAAAGTAGCATTATGTGCTAACGTCTGAAATATTTAAACATTATCATTGTGAATTAAGGAAAAAACATGGCTAAAAGATGGAGTAAACTACAGAGTAGAGTCTACAATATAGTGGACCCTACTCTAAATTTTCAAATACACTGTTCATTATATGAAATGAACAGTAATAATGGATATCATAGTAATAAGCTACCTAGATATTGGATAACAATAGGCAATAACATAGTATTCGATTATCCTAAGCAATTTGATACAACACTTAAATATGGAGTAAATTCATATCCATGGGATACAGATATCTCAAATATATCAAATAGCATAGAAGAATATTTGCAAACACCTAGAAGTGAATTGTTAAAAACATTTGAAAATGATAGATGTGGCATAACAAAAATATTAAGAGTATGTGATAGAAGAATAGGTAAAAGACAGTTAATAAAAATGCAAAACAATATAGAAAATGAGACATTACAGAATATAATACAAATAAGACTTAATAATTAAGGAGAACACATGATTAAGTTTAGGGTTTTTAAAGAAGATGATGTAATATGGACTAAAGAAAAAGGCAAAATACTTTTAAATTACGATGTAGACATGTTTTACACCATACTAAATGGAAATATACTAGATGATGGAAAGTATCCTCCATTTAGAGATAAAGAAAGTCTTAGAGTAATAAATGAAATAGACCATGCAGAAATTGTTGAAAACGAATGGTATGCAATGGTAACACCTTTTGGTAAAACATGTTTATCAGCACTTAGTGATAGCTCTAAATATGCATTAGCATTAATATATAATTCAAGAAGGGGTAAGTATACAACATTTCAAGCATTGGGAAGTAATGCATGGAAATTATTAGCAAATCTTGATATAGAATTACTAATAGGCATAACAGAAAAAATACCTAGACCTTATTATATTGACTACATAGTAGAAAAATACTATGAAGATGAAAACGGGCAGTCTATGGATACTATGTTGCATAAAGATAAAATTGGAGAGTCTTATATAAAAGATGGAATAATACATGCAGAAAATTATGAGGATTATATAGCAGAATTTAAGTTCGAAGATGATTTGGATGAATAATCAACTTAAAAATATTTTGTATTTAAGTATTGACAAAATTGGTCAAAAGTAGTATAATAAGTTTAAGTTAAGGGGAAAGGAATATACTTTCCCCTTATACATAAACTATAGTTAAGTACATTTTGTACATAAGTGGAGGACAATGTATGGATAAGAAGAAAGCAGCAAGTAATGGAATAGGTTTTGGATGTGCATTGGCAATGGTCATTTCATATGTTAAATGGAACAGCATCCTGTGGGCAATTATACATGGTTGTCTTGGATGGATATATGTATTATACTACGTAATCAGATACTAAAAGCGGAGGCACAACATGAGAAATATGCATAAAGGTGAACCTGTATTTGTAATCAGCATACTTAGAAAGAGAGACTACTGTGGTAAGAATTGTGAGCCATATTGGGAATTTGCAAGCTATGATAATTATGCAGGCTCATTTTCTACAGGATACCCTTGTTTTGATGGTCTGATGCATGCAATTACATTTGATAGTATAGAGGATGCCGAGCAGAAATTTGAAAATTGGTGGAAAGATTTTGTATATGGACATTTCAATTATGCAGAAGACTATGATATAAGCACACTGGGTATCCGAGAGTTAAAGTTGGACACAGTATCTGAAAAACTATTAACAGTAGAATAGAATATGGAGGTATAGAATAAATGAAAAGAACAAGTATGATTTTAATGAGTGACTTTTATAAGCAGGCACATGCAGAGCAGTATCCTGAGGGTATTACAAAGCTGATTAGCTATGCTACAGCTCGTATGACACGTATTCCTAAGGAAATGTGTGGGGATAAGCTTACTGTCTTTGGTATTCAGGCTTATGTTAAAGATTTTCTCATTGAGAGATTTAATGAGACATTCTTTAATGTACCTTTAGAAGAAGCAATGGCAGAGTATAAGGAAATTATCGGCGAGACATTTCCTATTCAGTACGTAGATACTGGTAAATTTGAAGCACTGCATAAACTTGGATATCTGCCTATTGAAGTAGGATGTTTAGCAGAAGGAACAAGAGTTCCCATCAGAAGCGCTTTTGAACTTCCTGAAGGTCAGTGTCAGGTGCCTTTTATGTACATTATTAATACACATCCTGATTTTCCTTGGATTACAGAGTTTCTTGAGTCTGTAACATCTAGTGAAGTTTGGTATCCAATGGCTATTGCTAATCAGGCTTATTATTACAGACAGATTGTAAATAAGTGGTATGGTGTTACAGGTTGTGATGATGCAGCTAGAAAGAGTGCAATCAGTGAGTTTGGATTCAGAGGTGGAAAGAGTAGTGATGCAGCCATCAAGGCAAGTTCAGCATTCCTTACAAGTTTCAATAAGACAGCAACAATTCCTGCTATCAAGTACATGCATGATTATTATGGTGACCCAGTAAAAGAAATTGGTGGCGGAATGATTTCCACAGAACACAGTGTAATGTGTAGTAACTTTGCAGTAGATGGTGATGAAGAAACATTCCTTAAGAAGTTGTTTAGTCAGATTTATCCTGCTGGTGCAGTGTCAGTAGTTATGGATACATATGATTACTGGGCAAACCTCAAGAGATGTGGTGCAGGAGAACTTAAGGATATTATTATGAATCGTGAAGGAACAGTATTCTTCAGAGGAGATAGCGGTGACCCTGTAGATATCATTTGTGGTGAAAAACCAGAAAAGTTTAAAGACTTTACAGAAGTAAATGAGCAGATTGCAAAAGGTAGATTTCCAAGTTTAGTAGAAGTAGACAAAGGAATTTTCAGAAGGGTAGACAATGAGCCTGGAGATTTCACATGGAAAGAAGTAGATAAAATATCAGTAGAACTGCTTGGTACAGTAGAACTCCTCTGGAATATGTTTGGTGGTACAGTGAATGAAGCAGGATATAAAGTGCTAGATAAGCATGTAAGAGCAATTTATGGTGACAGCATTACACCTACAAGAGCAGAGCAGATGTATCGTAGACTTGCAGAAAAAGGATTTGCAGCATGCAATGTAGCACTTGGAGCAGGTAGCTTCTCAACACAATGTGCAGAAACACCTGATGGCAGACTATTTCCATTCACAAGAGACAGCTATGGAATTGCTGTTAAGGCAACCTGGTGTGCAGATGAACATAAGGGAGAAGAGAGACAGCTCTTTA
>ENA-OOSI01000316-OOSI01000316.1-human-gut-metagenome-genome-assembly--contig:-NODE-316-length-15051-cov-1.982862_pt1 | contig 15051 bp, 13 predicted proteins | sample MGYA00241171_ERZ501200 | MGnify/ENA primary metagenome ERZ501200 (study PRJEB25962, sample SAMEA2042554) | human gut metagenome | biome: human gut; feature: human-associated habitat; material: faeces...
CAGGGCAGGCTTTTATACCGCGCATTGATGCAACCGCCAATGGCGATGTCGGCGTGGAACAGGCAAGCCCCAAGGCTATTTTAGCGGCGCTGGGCAAAGTGCGCCATCATGAATTTACGCCGCAGAAAGAATTTACAGAGCGTGATTTAATGATAAACGGGCTTAGCGGCGGCAGCATGGCAAGCGCAAGGCGCGATAAGCTGGCTGCGCTTTTGGGCGTCGGTTACGGCAACGCCAAATGCTTTTTGCAAAGGCTTAACACCTACGGCGTAACGCGCGAAGAATTTAATTCCGCACTGGCGGAAATTGGAGAAGTTGAATGAAGAAACCTGTAATTGCTACACCGGAAGTTACTAATTATATATTGCGCAGGTTTAACCTGCATGCCGATAAAAAGCTCGGGCAGAACTTTTTAATTGATGAAGACATTGTGCGCCGTATTGCCGCTGCCGCAGAGCTTGCGCCCGGCGAACCGGTGCTTGAAGTAGGGCCCGGCATTGGCACGCTGACGCAGGCACTGGCAGAAACCGGCGCGGACGTAACCGCTGTTGAACTGGACAAACGCCTTTTGCCGGTGCTGGAAAAAACGCTGGAAGGCTATGAGAACGTGCGCGTTATTAATGCCGATGTGCTTGAACTTGATGTTAACAGCGCTATGGGCGGCAAAACCTTTAAGGTTGCAGCTAATTTGCCGTATTACATTACCACGCCGATAATTTTTGCGCTGCTTGAAAAAAAGCTGCCGCTTGAACGTATGGTAATTATGGTGCAGAAGGAAGTTGCCGAGCGCATAACGGCAGCGCCGGGCGGAAAAGATTACGGTGCGCTTTCGGTTGCCATGCAGTATTACACAGAGCCGGAAATTGCCTTTATCGTGCCGCCGTCAAGTTTTATTCCGCGCCCAAGCGTAGACAGCGCCGTTGTGGTATGTAAAAACCGCAACGTGCCGCCGGTGGAAATTTGTGATGAAAAGCTGTTTTTCCGGGTGGTAAAGGCAGCATTTTCGCTGCGCCGCAAAATGTTAAGCAATGCGCTGAAGAACATGGGCATTACTTCGCAGCAGGCACAGGAATGGCTGAACCTTGCGGGCATTGACCCCAAACGCCGCGGCGAAACACTTTCGCTGCAGGATTTTGCAAACTTAACCAATACCTTTGAAAAGATAAAATAGCAATATAAGTTAAGCAGGCTTAAAAGGCCTGCTTATTTTTTTGCAAATTTTGGGGTTAGTTATTGACAACCGCATAAAAAAAGAGTATAGTGTTCTTGAACAGGAACAATATACAAGGGGCTGAATGAGGGGAATGGAAATCGTAGAACGCTTAATGCACTTTAACCTTACACGCCAGGAGGCAACATTATACCTGCTGCTGGTAAAAGCCGGGCGCCTTACAGGCTATGAAGCGGCTAAGCAGACAGGCATATCGCGCTCCAATACCTACACGGCACTGGCCGGGCTGGTGGAAAAGGGCGCTGCCTATATAATGGAAGAAGGCAAAGTGACGCGTTATACGCCGGTTGCACCGGAGGAGTTCTGCAATAATAAAATCCGCCGCCTGGCGGAAATGCGCGATGCGCTTATAAAAGAACTGCCCGGTGTAAAAAATGAAGCCGAAGGTTATATAACTATTAAAGGCAACGCAGAAATTATCAGCAAGCTGCAAAACACCGTACTTAATGCCAAAGCGCGCATTTATGTATCGGCAAATGCTGCCGTAATGGAACTTTTGCGTACTGAACTTGAGGATGCGCTTGGCCGCGGCTTAAAGGTAGTGGTTATTACCGGCAGCGATTTCCTGCTTCCGGGGGCAATTTGCTACAACACCGTTAAACAGACAGGGCAGATAAGGCTGATAGCCGATTCGCAGACGGTGCTGACAGGTGATTTGGATGAGGGGGCAAATTCAACCTGTTTATATTCCTGTAAGCGTAACCTGGTGGATTTGTTTAAGGACGCGCTTAAAAACGAAATTAAACTGATTGAATTGCAGAAAGGTTGAGATTAATGTCTGAAAAAATTCCGTTTGTTACCAAAGAACAACTTGAAGATATTGCATCACGTTATGCAACGCCGTTTTATTTATATGACGAAAAAGGCATCCGCGAAACTGCGCGCAGGGTAAATAAGGCTTTCAGCTGGAATAAAGGCTTTAAAGAATATTTTGCGGTAAAAGCAACGCCTACTCCGGGCATTTTAAAAATTTTGCACGAAGAAGGCTGCGGCGCGGATTGTTCTTCTTATACAGAGCTTTTAATGGCTGATGCGGTTGGCTTTAAGGGTGACGAAATTATGTTTTCGTCCAACGATACGCCTGCCGAAGATTTTCAGCTGGCACGCAAACTTAATGCCACTATAAATCTGGATGATATTACCCATATTGACTTTTTGGAGCGCGTGGCCGATATTCCCGATACCGTGTGCTGCCGCTACAACCCGGGTGGGCATTTTGCCATTGCCAACAACATTATGGATAACCCGGGCGACGCCAAATATGGCATGACACGCGAGCAGCTTACCGAGGCTTACAAACGCCTTATGGCTAAGGGAGTAAAACACTTTGGGCTGCATGCGTTTTTGGCAAGCAACACCGTTACCAACGATTACTATCCGGAATTGGCACGTATTTTATTTAAAGTTGCCGTTGAATTAAAAGAAGAAACCGGTGCTTCCATTGAATTTATCAATCTTTCCGGCGGTGTGGGGATTGCCTACCGCCCCGGACAGCCGCAAAACGATATTATGGAAATAGGCGAAGGCGTGCGCCGTGCTTATGAAGAAGTGCTTGTACCGGCGGGTATGGGCAACGTAAGGCTTTATACTGAAATGGGCCGCTATATGCTGGCACCTTACGGCGCGCTGGTAAGCCGTGTTATTCACCAAAAGCATATTTATAAAGAATATATCGGGCTGGATGCCTGCGCCGCCAACCTGATGCGCCCGGCTATTTACGGTGCTTACCACCATATAACCGTTATGGGCAAGGAAAACGCTCCCTGCGACCACAAATATGACGTTACGGGCGGTTTGTGCGAAAACAACGATAAATTTGCCATTGACCGTATGCTGCCGGAAATAAACATCGGCGATTTGGTATTTATCCATGACGCCGGTGCGCACGGCTTTGCCATGGGCTACAACTATAACGGCAAGCTGCGCAGCGCAGAACTTTTGCTGAAAGAGGACGGCAGCGTTGAAATGATACGCCGCGCCGAAACTCCGGCAGATTATTTTGCCACTTTTGATTTTACGGGTTTGTTTAATAAGGATTAACGAGGATAACTCCGGTGCTTGTTTGGGCAGGCATCGGAGTTTTTTGTATGCCTGTGCTAATTGAAGAATAGGGCAACGTATGGTATGATTGTAAAGTAAATCTGATTATGCTTGAAATAAAGAAGATGTCAATACTATTACAGCCATACAAAAATGCTGCGGCTTCTGCGATTCCGTCCGGGCTGCGCAGCCGGACTCTCTTATGTTAAAATTATAATTTTTGCCGCCGCAGTTTTTGTTTATGGCTTTATAGCATTAACATCTTCCTGGAATAAGTTTGTTTATAATAAACTATCATAAAGGAGCAATATTATGTCGATATTGGAACATGCCTCGCTGATGACCGACGAAATAAGGCGCGTACCGCTTGAAGAACTGCAGATACGTCTTGCGCGTTTCCGTGAGGAAATGGAAAAAGAACGTCCTGGCTGGCAGATGGCGGTTATTAATAATAAAGTTAATATGTACTATTTTACCGGTACAATGCAGGAGGGCGCACTGGTTATCCGTCCGCAGGACGAGATTTTGTGGGTGCGCAGAAGCTATGACCGCGCCCGCAATGAATCGCTGTTGCCGGATATCCGCCCGATGCAGAGCTTCCGCACTTTGGCGGAATTTTATGGCACTTGCCCGGAAGTTATGTATGTGGAATGCAGAAAAGCCACTGTTGACTGGCTGAATATGCTGCGCAAATATATGCCGTTTAAAGAATATGCCGATATCGACGGCCTGCTGTGCAGCCTGCGCCTTGTAAAAAGCAGCTATGAACTGGAATTGATGAAGCGCAGCGGCGCGATTCACCAGACGGTGCTGGAGCAGCTGGCGCCGAAAATGATAAAGGAAGGCATCAGCGAAGCCGAACTTGCCGTAAGCCTGTATACAGAAATGTTAAAACGCGGTTCGCACGGCATTGCACGCATGAATCTGCCTTTGGGCGAAGATGTTATCGGCGTGGCGTCGTTTGGCAAAAGCGGGCTGGTTCGTACTGCTTTTGACGGCCCCGGCGGTACGGGCGGCACCTGCATTGCGGTGCAGAGCATCGGCTCGCCGTTCCGCAAATTAAAAGCGGGCAGGCTGGTTTATCTGGATATTCCCTGCGGCGTGGAAGGCTACCATACCGATAAAACGATAGTGTATTATTTTGGCGATATTAATAAAGACCCCAACCGCGATTTGATTTTGGCAGCGCATGAACATTGCATAATGCTGGAGCGTTTTGCCGCTGCCATGTTAAAGCCCGGTACGGTGGTAGAAGATATTTATAACGAAACAATGAAGCAGTTTGACAGCCGCTTTGCTGCCGGCTTTATGAACGGCGGCAAGTTTTTGGGGCACAGCATAGGGCTTACCATGGATGAAAGTCCGGCCGTTGCCAACCGTTTTAAAGAAGTGCTTACGGAAGGCATGACTTTTGCGCTGGAGCCGAAGATTGCCCTGCCCGGTATTGGCATGGTTGGCAGCGAAAACACTTACCTTGTAACGGCAAACGGCGGCAAGGCGCTTACAGGCTCGCCGCACAAGCTGTACTGCATTTATTAAAACATATACGCATAAAAATAACGGCAATAACTTTTGCATAGTGCAGGTTGTTGCCGTTTTAGTTTTCTTTTGTATCATTTGAAGCAGACGTTTTTCTTGCTGCGCTTTATAATAAAAGCACATAATATCAGCCGGTGGTTTCCGAAGAACAGAGCCGTGCCAGTGCCGGTAAATCCGTAACGGTAATTTTTCCGCGCCCTGTGGCGATAATGCTTTGCCGGCGCAGCTGCGCAAGCCCGCGCGTTATCTGCACGCGGCTTAAACCAAGCATTCCGGCAAGAGCGTCCTGCGTAATGGCAATATCAAAACCATGATTTTGCGGGTTATTTACTGTTAGCAGATACAGCAGGTTGCAGATTTTGACAAAGGATGAATTGTATTCCTGATGTACGGTTTCAAACAGCAGGCGGTTGACGTACATAGAATACCAGTTGACAACCTGCTCGCTTAATTCAGTGTTTTCTTCAAACATTTGGTTGAACTGCTGCCGCGTAAATTCCAGCACGGAAATTTCCGTAAGGGCAACCGTTGTAAGCGAAAGCTCTATTTTAAAGCCGCAGGTATGGTAACCGGGAAAAATACTGCCTTCGCCGTGGAAGCTGATGATTTTGCGGTGCCCGTTTTCGTGGTCGGCGTAGTGCATCAGCGCGCCGCTTTTTATGTAATGAATTTTTTCGTGCGGCTGCCCTGGACGCCACAGGTATTCGCCTTTGGCAAAGTGTTTTTCGGTATGCGGGTGCGACAGAAAATAATTGTAAAAACGGCAGAATTCGCCTGTGAAATAATAACGTGGTGTCAGCATGGCGGTTCCTCCGATGTGTTATGTTCAGTTAAATTGTAGCATTGGCGGCGTTGTTAGGCAATGGGTGTATTTGGCTTTATAATGGGTTTGAAGAAACAAAAGCTATGTACTGATGCGGTTCATTCTAAAAACTGCGGCTTCTCCGATTCCGGTCAGGCTGCGCAGCTGCCCTCTCTTACTTATGTATTTTAATTTCAGCCGCCGCAGTTTTTGCTCTCACTTAACAGCATAAATCATTCGCCTCATATTTACATAACTCTTTTAAAATAAAAACTGACTGCTTCTATATTCTATACAACTATACTATAAATGCGCAATGGGTAAACCTTTGAAAATTCAAAACAAAACAACGGCGGCTTCATTTTAAGTATTTACAAAAATGCGTGAACCGCAGCGCAGCCGTGTTCACGCACGTAGGAGCCGTTGCATTTTGCTGAATTTGAAAAGATTTATTCATTGCGTATTCAGCTTTACATAAAAATAATACCGCCCTCACCGTTTAAGCGAGGGCGGTAAAACATTTTAATGCTTATTTAAAATAATTTACGCCGCTGATAAAGATTTTCTGGTCTTTATTGCCGCTGATGTTTTTAAACAGGCCCGGCACAAAACGTTCGGTATGGCCCATTTTACCCAAAATTCTGCCGTCGGGGCTGGTAATGCCTTCAATAGCATACAGTGAACCGTTGGGGTTATACGGCATTGCCATGGTGGGTTTGCCGTTTTCATCAACATACTGCGTTGCAACCTGCCCGTTGGCAAACAATGCTTTAATTGTTTCTTCCGGCGCATAGAAGCGGCCTTCGCCGTGAGATACGGCAACGGAGTGAATTTCGCCCGGTTCAACGGCACTGAACCACGGAGATTTATTGGAAACAACGCGGGTGTTAACAATCTGCGAAACGTGGCGGCCGATATTATTGAAGGTAAGAGTCGGGCTGTCGGCAGACATTTCGCGGATTTCGCCATAAGGCACAAGGCCGAGTTTAACAAGTGCCTGGAAGCCGTTGCAGATGCCAAGCATCAAACCGTCGCGGTCGTTAAGCAGGCGTTCGATAGCTTCTTTAATGCGCGGGTTGCGCAGCATGGTAGCAATAAACTTGCCGCTGCCGTCCGGTTCGTCACCGGCACTGAAACCGCCCGGAAGCATTACAATCTGGGCATTGTCAATCATTTCAACCATTTTGGCAACGGATTCTTCTACTGCCTGCGGGGTAAGGTTGCGCACAATAAAGGTTTCGGCCACAGCACCGGCGTCTTCAAAAGCACGGGCACTGTCATATTCGCAGTTAATGCCCGGGAATACCGGAATGAATACGCGAGGTCTGGCAATTGTTACCGGTGCAGTTAAAGGCAGTTCTGCCTTATAAAGCGGCATGTCGATATCTTTATCGTCTTTTTCATCGGTTTTGGACGGGAAAATGCCTTCCAGCGGAGTGCTGTAAGCCTTTTCTGCTTCGTCCATGGGGATAACGTCGTCATTAATGGCGATAACCTGTTTTTCAGAAGTATGGCCAAGCAGCATGTAGTCGAGCCCTTCAAACATGTCCTCGGGTTCTGTGCCTTCTGCAAGTTCAAGCACCATGCCGCCGGGCTGCAAAGTAAACAGTCCGTCAGTATCGTTATAGGGTTTAATAAATTCAAAACCAAGACTGTTGCCAAGGCACATTGTTGTTACAAGCGCTGCAATGCCGCCTTCTTTAACGGCTGCCGCAGCAGTAATTTTGCCCGCCAGAATAGCTTTATGCACTGCGGTAAGATTTGCTTTCAGCGCGCCAAAATCCGGCACTTCCGTAGTTTCGCGCGGGCAGGAAAGAAATAAAACCTTGCTGCCGGCATTTTTAAATTCTGCCGATACGGCTTTGTCGCCGTCGATAACGTCAACCGCGAAGGAAACAAGCGTCGGCGGAACGGTTTTATCCATAAAGGTACCGCTCATGCTGTCTTTGCCGCCGATAGCAGGCAGTTCCAAAGCGTCCAGCGCGGTAAATGCACCCAAAAGTGCAGCAAAGGGCTGGCCCCAAAGCTCGGTATTATGCAGTTTGGGGAAGTATTCCTGGCAGGTAAGGCGCAGTTTTGCCGGGTCTGCACCAAGTGCAACGGCACGTGTTACGGATTCCACAACCGCATACAGTGCGCCGTGGAACGGACTCCAGCAGGCAACCTCCGGGTTGTAGCCGCACGCCATAACGGATGCTGCCGTGGTTTTGCCGTGCAGCACGGGCAGCCTGCCAACCATGCCTTCAGACGGAGTAAGCTGGCGTTTGCCGCCAAACGGCATCAGCACGGTGCCGCGGCCGATAGTGCTGTCAAAGCGTTCGGAAAGCCCTTTCTGGCTGCAAACATTAAGGCGTCCGAGGTTAGCAAGCCATGCGTTTTTCAAACCGTCTGCCGCAGCAACTTCTGCCGGCAGTTTGTCAAATACACATTCTCCTTCAACATTGCAAACTTTAACGTCTGCATGCTGGGCAACGCCGTTGGTATTCAAAAAGTCGCGGGAAAGGTCAACAATTTTATCGCCGCGCCAGTACATTACAAGCCTTCTGTTATCGCTAACCTGTCCGATAACGGTTGCTTCAAGGTTTTCCTCATCGGCAAAGGCAATAAATTTCTTAATATTTTCGGGAGCAATAACAAGCGCCATGCGTTCTTGAGATTCAGAAATGGCAAGTTCCGTACCGTCAAGGCCTTCGTATTTTTTCGGCACTTTGTCAAGGTCAATTACAAGGCCGTCGGCAAGTTCGCCGTTGGCAACGGATACGCCGCCTGCACCATAGTCGTTGCAGCGTTTAATCATCGGCGTAACTTCCGGGTTGCGGAACAAACGCTGAATTTTGCGTTCTGTCGGCGGGTTGCCTTTTTGTACTTCCGCACCGCAGCTTGCAAGCGAATCAACGGTATGTTCCTTAGAAGAACCTGTTGCGCCGCCGCATCCGTCACGGCCGGTTCTGCCGCCGAGCAGCACTAAAATGTCGCCAGGTTCAGGCACTTCGCGTTTTACAAGGTTACGCGGAACAGCGCCAACAACAGCGCCTACTTCCATGCGTTTTGCCACGAATTTATCGTGATAGTATTCCTGTACATGGCCGGTTGCCAGGCCAATCTGGTTACCGTAAGAACTGTAGCCTGCTGCCGCGCCGATAGTAATTTTGCGCTGCGGCAGTTTGCCGGGCAGAGTGTCTTCCACCGGTACGCGCGGGTCGGCAGCGCCGGTTACGCGCATTGCCTGATATACATAGGCACGGCCGGAAAGCGGGTCGCGGATAGCGCCACCGAGGCAGGTTGCAGCACCGCCGAACGGTTCAATTTCCGTCGGGTGGTTATGGGTTTCGTTTTTAAACAGCAGCAGCCATTCTTCGGTTTTGCCGTCAACTTCAATAGGCACAACAATAGTGCAGGCGTTAATTTCTTCCGATTCGTCCAAATCATCAAGCTTGCCTTCGGCACGCAGTTTTTTCATGCCGATAACGGCAATGTCCATCAGGGTAACAGGGCGTTTGGTATCGGCGCCGTACACTTCGTCGCGCGCTTCCATATATTTGTCAAGGGCAGCCTGTACCGGCTGGGTGTAAAGCCCCGGCTCAATTTCAACATCTTCAATCTGCGTCATAAAAGTGGTATGGCGGCAGTGGTCAGACCAGTAAGTATCGAGCACTTTAATCTCGGTAATGGTCGGTTCACGGTGTTCTTCATTAAAATATTTCTGGCACCACAGCAAATCGTCAAGGCTCATGGCAAAACCGTTGGCAGTGCGGTAAGCCTCCATTTCTTCTTTGGTAAAGGTTAAAAAGCCTTCCACGCTTTTAATTTTCTGCGGTTCCTCGCAGGCCTGCACCAAAGTCTGCGGTTTTTCCCAGGCGGCTTCGCGTGCTTCAATCGGGTTAATGCAGTAAGCCTTAATTTTAGCAAACTCATCATCACTGATTGTGCCGGACAAAATATAAACTTTGGCAGAAGATACCAGCGGGCGTTCTTTCTGCGTAATAAGCTGAATGCACTGAGCAGCAAAGTCTTCCCTCTGATTATACTGGCCCGGCAAAAATTCTACCGCAAAAGCACGGCAGCCTGCAGGTACTTCCAGTTCTTCTTCAACGGTATCAACCGGCGGTTCAGAAAGCACCAGCGCTTTGGCTGCGGCAAATTCCTCATCCGTTACGCCCATAACGTCGTAGCGGTTAATAACACGGATGCCGGTTAAGCCTTTCATGCCGAGGTTGGTTTGCAAATCAGCCAAAAGGCCTCTTGCTTCAACGGCAAAAGCTTCTTTCTTTTCTACAAAAATGCGTCTGATTTCGTCCATTAAATCAGCCTCCCTGCTCAATTTTCAATAGTACTCGTTAATATAATTACGGCATTTGGTAAACAACGCCTGCAAAAAACCGCTTTTGCGCGGATTATGAACTTTAATTTTTCCGGCACGCACCAGCTCTTCAAAGCTGAAAGCGCCGAAATACAGCTGTGTAAAGGCTGCGCTGTCCATTGTAATTTCTTCGTTTTCAATGGTGCTGGCCTGAGTTAATGCGCCGTTTTGGGCAGTTATTTTTAAAAGCCCGTTATTCAGCGGCAAAAATTTGTCGGTAATTAAAAGCACCGCTTCGCCGCTCACATTCTGCGGCACCGGTAAAAGCTCCAGCGCTTTGCGGATATTAATGCAGCGCGCCATCATAAACGGCTTTAAACTGCCGCTGTATGTACTTCCGGCAAAATCAAGATACGCCAGGTTGCCTAGTTCTGCCAGCCATTCAAAATTAGCGGCATCACTTAAATGCCCTGCTGCATAACGCAGAAGCGCCGTTTGTGCCTCATGGCTGAGCGTAAGCAGCTCCTGCACTTTAAAAGTGCCTGCATCAAGCGAATACAGCATATAACCGGCAGGTGTGTCATCTTCAAAAGCTATGGCAAGCATTACTTTTTCGGCTTTATAGCCGTTTAAAAGCTCCTGCCACTTTTCCCTGCCGCGCACTGCCATGCCGTTTAACTCCTGCCCGCAGGTTTCGTAAACAGCGGCAAGTTTATCCAAGCCTTCTGTAATATCTGCACAGCGGGTTATTTTTATATTATGCACCGGCGGCAGTTTTTTCAATTCTGCCAGCGGCATCTGGTAATAATGGCGGTAATAGCAGTAATCAAACCCATAGGGCTTATAAATTGCCGGGTTAATGGGCATTAAAAGCGCAAAAGCCGCTCCCTGCGCACGCAAAACGGTAAACGCCGTTTCCAGCAGCGGGCGCGTAAGGTGCTGCCCGCGGTATTCCGGCGCAGTTGCCACGCCTACAATATACGGCAGGCGCAGTGTTTGCCCGCGCAGCGTAATTGCATACGGGTTCAAGTGCAGCATACACGCTAATTTATCGCCGTCAAAACCGCCTATAACGCTGTTTTGCTTTAAACAGTACTCGCTAAAATACCTTTCGTAAAACGGGTCGCCCTTTTTTTCAAAGCAGTAATCCCATAATTCTGCCGCCTGCGGCAAAAAAGCAGAGTTTAAAAGCCTGAAATCCATACAAACCTCTGTTATTTAAAAATAGTGGAATATTTTTTTACCATAAATTCCGGTTTATACGATTCTTTTGCCATGCGCAGGCCTTCATGCCCCATATCTTCCTCGCGGTTAAGATAGGTAACATCGCCCCACGCATTTTTGGCAAAATCACGGTTAATAACGGCATAAAGCCCGCGTATTTCCGGATTGGCCTTTTCTACATGCAAAACGGCAGTATCGTCATTAATTTTTTCGCCAAAGCTGAATGCTTCAACCTTGCCGTCAATGCGGATAACGCCGCCGCGCAGCTTTAAGGCTTCAAAATTATCAAGTGCTTCATGGATAGCGCATTTTTCGCATACCAGCGAAGGGTCGTCAGACATGCGGCGCTCGCACCACATATCGCCAAAAGCAAGGCATTCTTCAATATTGCTTCTGTTCATTTCTTCGTAAACATAATCGGGATGCTCTTTTACAAAAGCATTGCAGTGGTTCTTTTTGCCGTGGTATTTGCGCCCGGCAAGCGTTGCCAGGTTCTGCTGCAAATACACATAGTCCCAGTTATCACGGTCATCGGTAATTTCCAAATCAGGGAACGCTTTTAACAGCCTTTCCCTGCCGTCATCATAAATGCCGTGTATTTCAAACGGTTTGCCGTTATGGTATTCTTTAATTTCTTTCATTAATAAAGGCAAATCTTCGTCTTTGCCGCCAAACGGCTGTAAAAAGAAGTCAACATCATTTCTTTTTACTTTCAGCACTAAAAAGCCGTGTGCTTCAGTCCAAAAAATATCATAGCAGGTCTGCCACATAAACAAATTGCCGAAAGCACATTCAGAGCCGCGGTAATAAGGGCGCGACATGTAGCTTTCAAACAATGCCTTATCGGCAACCGAAATTTCTTTAAGTTCTAAAATAAAATGACCCCCAATTTCTTCTTATTAAATTATTATACCATATTGAGTGAAACTTTCTCAAAGTTTCTGTCACATTATTTATAAAATTCGCTGAAATAAACAAAAACCTGCCGCATTTTTACGGCAGGCTGTATTTGTTTATTATTTTCTGTGATGTGCGTTGTAGCAGTCACGGCAGTAAACCGGACGGTCTTCGGAAGGTTTGAACGGAACTTCGGTTTCTTTGCCGCATTCAGCGCAAACCGCCGGATACATCTGGCGTTCCGGACGCTCGCTTACAATACCAAGACGCTGTTTGCGTGCCTGACGGCATGCAGGGCAGCGGCCCGGTTCGTTGGTAAAGCCTTTGGATTCATAAAATTCCTGTTCGGAAGCGGAAAAAACAAATTCTTTGCCACATTCCTTGCATACTAAAGTTTTGTCTTCTTTCATTGCTTATCAGCTCCTTACATTAATCATACCCCATGAGGACTTCATAGATTTGCCACGGCTTCGATAAAAATGCAAGCAGCATTAAAAAGAAGATATGAACCCTATATAAACCGGCTGAGATATACTATTTAAAGTATATCTTTTTAAAATACAAATGTCAATATATCATGGCTGTTTTTTTACATTATTCTAATAAAATTTAACGCAAATAATATGTTTCATTTGTACATTCCAGCACAGTATTGTAGCCGCGCCATTTTGCCAGTGTGGTTGTACTGCAGTTGCCAACGCTGAAATTCCATATTTTGTTTAAGTCCACGCCCAAAAACAGGCACAGCAGCACGCGGATAATGCCGCCGTGCGAAACAACGGCAATATCTTTTTCGTCCATTTCCGCAAGGCAGCGTTTAAAAAACGGCTCTACGCGTGCGGCAACATCCGTAAAATTCTCGCCGCCCGGCACATGGCACAGCGCCGGATTTTTAAAAAATTCGTCAATCTGCCCAAGGCCGGCATCATTAATCTGGTTATAGGTAAGCCCTTCCCACTTGCCAAAAGCAATTTCCTTAATATCTTCAACCGGCTGCACCTCAAGCCCGTGTACAGCCGCCAGCGGTGCCGCCGTCTGCCGTGCACGCTTTAAACTGCTGCTGTATACGGCATCAAGGCGGATAGTTTTAAAATGCTCTGCCAAAAGTTCAGCCTGCGCCAGTCCTTTTTCGTTCAGTTCAATATCGGTTTGCCCCTGAAAGCGGAAACTTTTGTTGGAATCGGTTTCCCCATGCCTGATTAAATATAGCCTGCCCATTATTTTGCCCCCTGTTTGCCTGCCTTAATTTCTTCTGCGTGCGAAAATTCTTTTACCTCAACGTGTACGCCTGCTTCGGCAAAAGTTTCCATTTCCTTATAAGCCTTAATGCCTGCGTCCAAAAGGCTGAGCGCAAGTATTGCGCCTTCGCCGCGGCATATTTTAATATCAAGCCTCAGCGGCGCGGAAAGCCCCAATTTTTGCAGCAGTTCTTCCATGCCCTCTTCTGCGGATACATGCCCGGCAAAAACGTAATCTGCCGCAGCGGCATTATATTTTACTGCCGCAAGTGCTGCAAGACACGTTACTGCGCCGTCAAGCATTACCGGCACTTTTAAAGCCGCAGCCTGCAAAACTGCGCCTGCCATAGCAGCAATGGTTCTGCTGCCAAGCTGATTTAAAAAATCATAGCCGTCAGCTTTAAAATTTTCTGCATTATATTCCGGCACGCTGCTGTCAACGCAGCCAAGTGCCAGCACCTGCTGGCCGCCGTTTGTTCCTATTGCTTCTTTTGCCAGAAGCGCACCTTCAAGCAGTGCTTCTTCAATGCTTTCAGACGTTACCAAAAAAGTCTGGCTTTTAACGCCGGAATTTTCCGCAAGCACGCAGGCAGGTCTGCTGCCCTGCATATATTCTGCCGCTGTAACGGCGTCGTCAGTCCAAAAAAGCACTGTTTTACAAGGATAATTTACGTCATTTTTATCTGCGCTGCCGTAAATTGCCGCATATCGCGTAGCCATTTCTTCAAGTTTTGCCAGTGACCCGACCGGTTTAATTAAATTATCAAAACGCTCCTGCGCTTTTGCTGCTATCGTTTTATCAACAGGCTGCACCGTGCCAGCCAAAACATCTATTTCCATTTTGCACCATCCTTAAAACAAACTAAATATGCTGTGGTAAGTATAAAAACCAAGCACCAAAAAGCGTCCGCCAATTATCAGCGTAAGCAGGTACAGCACGTTGCCGCACTCCGTCAGCGCGCCGTAGGTGTCACCCGTCAGCCCGCCCAGCTGGCTTTGCAAAAATTTAGCAATGCCAAATACCAGCACAAAAGTAACTGCCATCACCAGCAGGTAATGCACGCCGCACAGTGCCGTTATGCCAATGCCAAGCGCCAGCGCGATAACCGTGTAGCTTTTTTTAGCGTACATGGTAAACATATGCCCGATGCCGGTTTTGCGCGCGTAGGGAAAGTTGACGATAAAAATTACCATAAAAGTGCGCGTTGCCACGCTCATGGCAATCAGCGCCGGCGTTAAGAGCTGTGGGTAAATGGCAAGGTACGCCGATACCTTCAGTAAAATAAGCACTATTACAGCCAGCACGGCGTTAGAGCCTACATGACTGTCCTTCATAATTTCCAGCATGCGAGCATCTTTTAGTATGTGTATGATAATTAAAATTTTGATAACTTTCATTCATATAAATTACCTTCTTCTACTATAATAAGTATACCAATAAAGACAAGTTTTTTCAAGAAGAAATAGTTCACTATCTCAATTTTCAGACTTTTACTATCTCAATTTTCAGACGTTTACTATCTCTTTTTTCAGACTTTTACTGTTTCATTTTTCAAAAAAAAGAATAAACACCATAATTTCAAGTGTTTATCTATATGCCTTCTTTAGATTAGTATTTGTGTATTTACTAGTTAAAATTACATCTTTATATATTTCATCATTAATTAACCCTATGTTATAAAAATACCATATTTGATAAGCATTAGATGCTCCATTTTTAATAAACTTTTTTATTTCTGGATCAGTTAACACTACATTATTTGTATACTCATTTAACTCT
>ENA-OOSI01000318-OOSI01000318.1-human-gut-metagenome-genome-assembly--contig:-NODE-318-length-15022-cov-3.290973_pt1 | contig 15022 bp, 10 predicted proteins | sample MGYA00241171_ERZ501200 | MGnify/ENA primary metagenome ERZ501200 (study PRJEB25962, sample SAMEA2042554) | human gut metagenome | biome: human gut; feature: human-associated habitat; material: faeces...
GTTTCGCGACGGCGATTGGGACGTGTACCGCAACCACCGCATAGGCTTCATTTTCCAGAGCTACAACCTGATACCTCACCAGACGGTGCTTTCAAATGTCGAGCTTGCTCTGACTCTGTCGGGCGTATCAAAAGCCGAAAGAAGACAAAGAGCAAAGGAAGCGCTTGTTAAGGTCGGACTTGGCGACCAGCTGAAAAAGAAGCCCAATCAGATGTCCGGCGGTCAGATGCAACGCGTAGCCATCGCCCGTGCCCTTGTAAATAACCCTAAAGTGCTTTTACTGGACGAGCCGCTTGGCGCACTCGACTACCAGCTGCGCAAAAATTTGCAGCTGGAACTCAAGAATTTGCAGCGCGGCCTTGGCCTTACCTTCATTTATGTAACGCACGACCAAGAAGAAGCGCTTACCATGAGCGACCGCATTGTGGTTATGAATAAGGGCGTTATCGAACAGGACGACAACCCGGATACGATTTACCATTACCCCAACACCCGCTTTGTCGCCAAATTTATCGGCGAAAGCAACTTTTTTGAAACGGAAAGTGAAACGCTTGTTATCCGCCCGGAAAAGCTCAACCTCTGCCCGGAATACGAAGACGAACAGGCGGAAAAACAGCACCCGGAACCCGGTTATTACGGAACCGTTGTAGACGTTGTGTTTTACGGTACCATTGATAAAGTATTTATCCGTCTGGACAACTCCAACCAAACCGTTGTGGCCTACCAGTATTTTGACGACGTTAAACGCTGGTCACCCGACGAGCGCGTAGGTATTTGGTGGTATAAAAAAGACGAGGTGAAAGTATCGCGATGAAAAACGGAAAACTGATGGTTGCCCCGGCAATGCTCTGGTTAAGCATCTTTTTCGTTATCCCGCTTCTCATCGTAGTTGCCGTTTCCTTTGCCGGGCGCACGCCTTACGGACAAATAATTTTTGAATTTACCCTAAAAAATTATCTGCGCTTTTTAGAACCTTTATATCTGCAGATTTTTGCCGACACTCTGATAGTAGCGGTTATCACTACTGTTGCTACCATCATCATGGGCTACCCGCTGGCATATTTTATTGCACGCCTGCCTAAAAAATGGCAGCAGCCGGGGCTGATTCTCGTGATGATACCTTTCTGGATTAACTTTTTAATCCGCTCTTATGCGTGGGTTATCATTCTGCGCACGCAGGGTGTTGTAAACACCTTTTTAATGAAACTTGGGCTTATTGAGCAGCCACTTCAGATGCTGTACAACGACGCGGCCGTAATGCTGGGCATGATTTACGCCCTGCTGCCTTTTATGGTGCTGCCGATTTACGTTTCCATAGAACAGCTTGACCTGCGCCTGCTTGAAGCAGCCTCCGACCTTGGCGCATCGCCGATGACGGCTTTCCGCAAGGTTACCCTGCCGCTGACAATGCCCGGCATTGCCGCAGGCACAATTTTAGTGTTTATTTCCTCGCTCGGCATGTTCGTTGTGCCGGACGTTATGGGAGGCGCCAAATCCGCCCTTATCGGCAACCTCATCCAGAACCAGTTTCTGGCAGCGCGCGACTGGCCTTTTGGCTCCGCGCTCTCCATTGTGCTGGCAGTAATGAGCCTTGTGCTGATTATCCTTTACTACAAGGCTTTGCAGTCGCAGGAAGGAGGAGCTAAAGATGCAAAAGACGTGGCGTAGCCATCTTCTTCTGGCCTATTCGCTTGTAATACTGGCCTTTTTATACCTGCCTCTTTTAATTCTTGCGCTGTATTCCTTTAACGAATCGCGTATTAACGCTGTATGGACAGGCTTTACGCTTGACTGGTACGCTTCACTGTTCCAAAACCGCCGCGTGCTGGAAGCCCTTATGAACAGCCTGTTTATCGCCGTTATCAGCACCGTTGTTTCTACCGTGCTCGGCACGATTGCCGCCATTGCCCTCAACCGCTATCAGTATAAATGCAAACCTGTTATTAACGGGCTTTTATATCTGCCGATACTGATTCCGGAAATCGTTATGGGCCTGAGCCTTCTGGTGCTGTTTGCACAGACGCAGGTTCCGCTCGGTAAAGTTACGCTTATTTTAGCGCACATCACCTTCTGCCTTTCCTTCGTGGTAATTACCGTTAACGCAAGGCTTGAAGGCATGCGCCATGAACTTGAGCAGGCAGCCATGGATTTGTACGCAACACCGTTTCAAACCTTCCGTTACGTTACCCTGCCGCTTGCCATGCCCGGCATTATCGCCGGCGCGCTGATTGCCTTTACCCTTTCCATTGACGATTTTATCATCAGCTTCTTCGTGGCCGGGCCTAACTCCACCACGCTGCCGCTATATATTTACGCTATGGTAAAACGCGGCATTTCCCCGGAAATTAACGCCCTTTCCACACTCTTAATGTTCGCAACCATTTCGCTGATTGTAATTGCGCAGATTTTACAGCCGCAGCACAGCAGCAAAAACAAAGATTGATGCCGTAAAACGGTTCAATAAAACCAAATAAAGAAAGGATGATTTGCAAAATGAAAAAACTTTTGGTCTTTCTCGTTTCCGTACTGACCATGGCCCTTCTCCTGACAGGCTGCGGAGGTGACACAGAAAAGAAGGATGCAGCGGCAGGGGGAGAACAGCAGGTTCTCAACCTCTTTAGCTGGGCCGACAATTTTGACCCGGAGGTAATTGCCGAATTTGAAAAGCAATACAATTGTAAGGTTAATTACGACGTATTTGCCAACAATGAAGAACTTCTGGCTAAAATTCAGGCCGGCGGAGCACAGTACGATGTAATCCAGCCTTCTGACTATATGGTTGCAACCATGCTCAAACTTGATTTGCTGGAAAAAATGAACATGGACAACATCCCCAACGCCAAAAACATTGTAAGCACTTTAAAAGCACCGGTTTATGACCCCACCGGCGACCATTCCCTCGTTTACACCTGGGGCATTACCGGCATTGCCTACAACAAAAACTATGTTAAAGACATTCCCGACAGCTGGGAAGATTTGTGGAACCCTGAATATGCAGGCCGCCTGATTCTTTTAAATGACAGCCGCGAAACCATCGGCATGGCATTAAAGAAAAATGGCTTCTCCAACAACAGCACCGACCCTGCACAGGTTGAAAAAGCCTTCCAGGATTTGAAAGCGCTTGCACCTAACGTACTTGCTTTCGATACTGATACCATTAAACAAAAATTCATTGCCGAAGAAGCATGGATTGGCACTATGTGGACCGGTGACGCAAGCTACACCCTGAAAGACAACCCCAATATCGGCTTTGTAGTACCTAAAGAAGGCGCTACCATCTGGGCCGATACCTTTGCTATCCCCAAAGGCGCAAAACATAAAGAACTGGCCGAAAAATTCATCAACTTTATCTATGACCCGAAAATCAGCGCTAAAAACTATGAATACATCGGCTACAATGACCCGAACGAAAAAGCTCAGGAATTCCACAGCGAAGAATTTAAAAATGACCCGATGCTGAAAATCGGTATGGATAACATCGACAAAGGCGAATGGCTGATTGATATCGGCGATGCACTGCCCATGTACGACCGTTACTGGACCGAACTGAAAACAGCAAAATAAAATTTACTGATACTTTGCATTAAACGATAACCCCCGCTTGAAGCATAAACTTCCGGCGGTGGTTTGTTATTGCAGCGGCTGACTTAGCAATGTTTATGGTTAAGGCAGAAAAAGGGTTTGTAAATCAGACAGCAATGTTTATTTTGCATTTTAAAAATTTATGCTTTCGATAGCACAAACTTTGTTTTTTTATGAATTTATGCTATGAATTTTCCAATAGAAAAATTCTGAAATTCAACATTTCCTCATATTCCTAATATCGGTTATTTTACTAATAAAAAATCCGTCAGAGTCTAAAAAACGCTCTGACGGATTTTTTTATCTTCAAATTTAGTCTTGAATTTAGTCTTGCTGCTCCAAAAGCATTAAAAAACGCCCTTCCAAAAACTGGCAAGGCGCATATTTACTGGTGATCCCGGGCAGATTCGAACTGCCGACCTACCGCTTAGGAGTTTTAACAATATTAAAATTAACGTTTTTATGTGTAATATTCCTTCATTTTATGCAGAATTTTGCTGTATAATGCGTAAATTTTGTAAACTTTTTCGTATGTTTTCAATTCATTCAATTAGAATTAGTCCCTTTTTTGTCTTACGTTTTTTTGATTATTTCTTATCCTTGCAATCTATTTAATATGTCATATATGTTTAATCTACAAGAAGTCAATATTTTTACAGACTAACATCATAAAATAAATATACCCATTACGCCGCCGTAAATGCCGCTGTATGCGTTTTTTATTACATATTGGTATATTATTATGTCTTACTCTTTTAAACGGCTTTATACGGCAATTTTAAAACAAAATTTTAATTTTTGCAACAAAAAAGACAGGCAGATTACATTGCTGATATTTTGCCCATCATCTACGAAATATTCTTTTAATTTTTGAATTGCTGTCTATATGGAAAAGCCCGGCCGGTATAATCGCCGGGCTTTTGCCCTTCAAAGCGATGTGGTATAATAGAAAAGCCTCCTCGGCAAAGGAAGGAGGTGCTTTCTATTGGAGGCGTTCATTAATCGCGTATGGGAGCCGTTACTTGCTCCGCTCATTGTTGGCTGTTTAGTTGCTTACTTCAAGTGGTGGCTGAATAAGTGATAAGAGTAAAAAGTAACGAAAAAGCCACGCTGTTGCAGCAGCGTGGCTTTTCCTTTGCTTCCCATTAGAAAGCAGTTCATTAATCGTCTGTAATGTTATTGTACCACGGTTCTTATATAACGTCAAATAAATTCAAAAATCCCCGAAGCTGGTACTCTGGAGATTTTCGTTTAGTTCGTCTTGCTTACACCCTTATATCCTTGTGCTTACATTCTATTACGCTTTATAGAAAAGGTAAAGCGAATTTACTATATTTTTATTTAAAATTCTCCATTCTTTAATGCTTTCTTAAAAGCGTAAAGTTCTCTGCACCATTGCGGCAATTTATAAAATAAATCTATAATTGGCTGTCTTGTAATGCCCTGTTCTACCATAAAACGCTTAATTAACTCCGCTGCAAATACTCCATATCAATATCATCAAAATGGGTAAAAAGCAGGTATTCTGCCCATTCAGAACTGTTTTCATAATCCACGCCGTCAATTATACACTGTAATATAATATCTTCTTTTTTGGCTATAAGGATGGTTTCTAAAGGCGTTATTATTTTATCTGTTTCTTTATACAGATCATCGTTTTTACGTTCTATAAAGCAAATTTGTATAACAGAGTTGTCACTATTCCAGCAGCCTTTTGCATCGCTTTTAAAACCGGCGTTTTTCAGAGCAGCTGATACCTTTTCTGTATTTTCAGCAAATAGTTCAAGTGTAGTATTTAAGTAACTGTTTGCTCTGTAAAACTGAACAACAGAACTGCTATCAATAACAATGTTGCTGCCGCTTTCAAGCGCTTCATTCCATACATGCTTGCAAGTCTTTACCAAAGAAAGCCATTTTCGATTGTACGGAGTTTTATTTAACGCTTTTTGTTGCTCAACCACAGTTCTAGTTTTCAGCTAATAAAATTACTCTATTTTCTCCAACCAAAGCTCAATTTAACTGTACTTTTATTATTTAAAACAATTTTTTCTTAGCCATTTCTTATAATGTAACTTCGTTAACTTTAAATAATTTTTTGTTTTTTAGCAAAGTTATAGCTCTATATTTTAGTTAAATTTTGTATAATATACATAGTTGAAGCAATCAAAAAACACAGCTTTGAAAATGCTAAATTTTATTGTTTATGGAGTTTTTAATATGCTGCCAGATTTTGTTACTGACCAGACTAAAATTGCAAAATATTCTTATGCCGACATCGAAGAAATATTTTTGGATAACTATGAGGATGTTTTAAAAAAGTATATTGCCGGCGGTAATCCTTCCGAAGATACTTTAAAAAATTACTTCGGCCAGATTCGTGAATTTCTTTCCTGGTGCAAGGATAATGATTTTAAACCGTTGCGCCTCCAGGAACCACATATTATTTTGTATCGTGATTTTCTTATTGAAAAAAATCAAAAGGTCAATACAGTAGCAGCGAAATTAAACTCCATCAGGAAATTTTATCATATTGCTCAGAAATTCCATATCATTCAGGAAAATCCTGCTGAAGATGTTAAGGCGCCGCGAGATCCTGATGCAGCACTTATTAATATACCCTATTTATCTGCTGGCAAGTTGGAATATCTTTTCCGGTCCATTCCCAATGAAACTGAAAAAGAGCTGCGTGATAAGGTGATAATAGCTTTTATGGCGATTGAAGGGCTGCGTACTGTGGAAATCCATCGCATGAATGAGGAAGATATAAATGTGGACCAACAGACTATTCTCATACACGGTAAAGGGAAAAATGCTATGATTTATCCTAGGCCGGATACCTTCGGTTTGCTGCTGCGCTATCTGGATAGTAAAGACCGGTTTAAAATGAATAAGAACAGACATTATATAATGGAGAAAGTGACTCCGGTATTTACTTCTACTTCCAATAATATGTACGGACACCGTATGATAAGGCAGGCCGTACGCGATGCAGTCAATAAATGGTTGATAACAGCAGGGCTTAAGGAAAAAGGAAAAGCCGGGCATATGCTGCGGCATACCTGCGCAACACTATTATATAAGGAAACAAAGGATTTAAAACAGATCCAGGAAACACTTAGGCATAGCAATATCAATATGAGCAGTAAATATGCCCACTTAACTGACAGGCAGGAAAACCGGTATACTAATAGCATACCGGTGGAATTAGAGTAGCAATTATGAAAAGTGCTAAGTTGTCATAAAATGTTTCAAAAACCTTAAAAATGACAAGTAATTTATAATCTGTATAGATAAATCCGACGTATAGCGCCATTTTTAAGTTTTAAAGGTTTTTTTTGCAATGCTTAGAAAATCTTGCGTAATTTAAAAAAACGCCTATAAAACGAAATTCAGAGGCGTTTTTAAAAATATTGATAAAATATCTGTGATATTTTATCAATATTTAAGGGTTTGTTTAGTAAAGAGTGTAATTTTTTTAGGTGGCTGAATAATTCGGCCACTATTTTTCTATATATGAAAATAGGTGCCTTTCAGCAACTTTTTGGATAAACTAAACAGGGCAGCTAGTATGCTACCCTGTGATAAAACTTACATAGAAAGTTCATAACCTAACATAAAGTTGCGCCCCATAGACATGTAAGCTAAACGGTTTTCTCTCGGTCCGGCATCAGTTGTATAGTCTTCACGGTCAAATATATTATTTACATGTAAAAAGAATTTATGATTTTTTTCCGGCTTATAGCTAATATGAAAATCTGTAAATAATGCCGGCTTAACTTTTTCTCCGCCATATTTATCTACATCACTGTCATATCTTTTTCCCATATAATTAGCTAATAAAGATGCACCAAATTTATCTTTATGATAATCTACAGATGCCATCAACTGTAACCTGCTACCATATTTTTCGTAAGCTCCGTCAGATTCACGTGCTTTTTCCGGATTGCTCCATGCAATTCCAAAAGAGCTGCTTAAATTTTCATTATGTTCAATATCACAACTTAATTCAATACCTGTATTTTTGGTATCAACGTTAGTATATTGCAAATTACCTTCGGCGGCACTTGTACCATCAACATTTGTAATACTGTCTTTAATTTTATAATTAAATAATGCTAATCTCCATGCAGCTTTACCTTCATTTAATTTATATCCTATTTCATAGTGTGTACCTTTTTCAGGATACAAATCTAACTCAGGACGTATATTGCCCGCTCCAAATACTCGTGTTAATTCCGGCAGACGGAAAGATTTACCAGCTTTAGCATAAATTGAACTGTTTTCATTTAATTTTTTAATATACTGTACTTCAGGTGTAAATTTGGACATATCCTCTTGCTTAGAATCAAATGTAGAATATTGTGCTCCGCAATTTTTGGCAAACGTTTCACGCATATTGACTATTAAATTATCAGAGTTACTCATTTTCCAATCATAAGAAGCATACAATGAATAAGTATCCCTATCATATGTAGCTCGTCCTTTACCAGAAGTTACACCAATTTTATTTCCGTATATGTCCATATCTTCTTTTTTGTAATTGGCGCCGATCAAAAGTTTGTTTTCCCCAATATTAAAAGACTTGTTTATATCTATATTAGTATTATGCCCTTTACGCCAGCTATTTAAACCATCGCTTGAAATACTGCCATTTTTATTATATGCCGTCTGATAATATTCTTTTTCTTGTGTTCCATAAGAAGCACTGGCTTTAAATCCATATTTATCATCGAAATTTAAAGTAAAATTATTATCGACGTCTTTATAATTATTTGTTTGTGCAATACTATTATTATAACCGCCCTCGTTACTAATATGGGACATTTTATTTTCGTTTTGTGAATACATATGATAGAATGTTAAATTGTCATTTAAATCATAGCTCCATCTAATACCTTTCCGTTCGCCATTATTGTATTCAACATGCTTATTTAACTTATTTTTCCCCATTCCAGATTTTGCATCTGTAGTAATTCTGTCAACTTTTCCTCTATCTTCATAATAAGCCGTTGCATCAAAGCCATCAGCACCGACACTAACGCTGTACTGTTCTCTTCCATAATTACCTGCCGATACTTTAATATTGTTGCCTACGTTTTTCTTAGTAATAATATTGATTACACCACCGCTTGCTTCACTACCATATAGAACAGAGCCGCCTCCGCGCACAATTTCTATTCTGTCTATAATGTCCGAAGGAATATCTTCTAAATTATATTTACCATCCTGATTCAAAGGTACACCATCCAATAAAATAAGCGTTCCTCTTTCTACACCTCTGATGGTAATTTCACTTGTCATCGTACCCAATGAAGCACCATTTGGTCCCATTGATGTAGCAGATAAACCTAAAGAATGTCTTAATACTTCAAACGCACTGGCTCCGCCATTTTTTTCAACATCTTCAGTTGTAATGACATCTACTGCTGCCGGTGTCTCCAAATCTTTCTTTTCTCTTTTTTGTGCAGTTATTACTAATGGATCAAGTGAAAATTCAGGAGCTGTTTCTGAAGCTAGGACACTATTACTTCCCCATAATACGGTGCCAGTTACTAGCGCTGTCATTAATAAACTTTTTGAAAATCCTCTTTGATTATGTTGCATTTTCTTACCTTCTCCTTTTAATTAATTATTTTTTATTACAACTTAACATAGTTATTGTTAAGTTTGTAAATAAAACAAAAAAAACTAATTAAATCCTGTTAGGATAATGTTTTTGTATCCATAAAAATATTATCGGTATGACTATCAGTGTAAAAACTGTTGAAGTTACCATACCGCCAATGATAACCCATGCCATGCTCTCTCTTGTTTCTGATCCTTCAGTCATGGCAAGGGCTGTTGGCAACATACCAACAACCATAGTTACTGCAGTCATAAAAATAGGTTTAAGCCTGGTCTTACCAGCTTCTATTATTGCCTCAGCAGCGCTTTTTCCTTCCTTCATTAAAGTCAGTGTATAATCTAATAACAAAGTCCCGTTTTTCGCTACCAGGCCATCCATTATCAAAATGCCAATTAATGAATATAGATTAAGCGTATTATTAGTTACAAAAAGACATATAATTGCTCCTATTAATCCCAGCGGCAAAGAAAACATCCTGATTAAAGGTGTAAAAACTGATTCATATAGCACAGCCAGCAAGAAATAAATAAGCAACAGTGACATACTGAGTGCTATTGCCATTTCTTTAAAAGAATCATTCATGCTAGTTGCCTGACCAGTAAACATATAAGAACATTTAAGATTACTATCTTCTAATTTTTTCTGTATTTCCTGCACCACTTCATTTAAAGGTCTGTCACTCAAATTACTCTGAATATTAATTATACGTTCTTTGTCAACTCTTCTAATAGTTATCGGCCCGACACTTTCTTCAACTTTGGCTACATCGCCTAAATTTACAGTGCCATTTTTAGCTGCTACAGGGATGCTTTTAATATCTTCGACAAAAAAGTTGTCACTACCGTTAAATTTAACAGTAATATCTGTATCAAGCCCTCTATTATCAGGGTCATTAGCTAAAACGCCAGCATTTTTACCGCCGACTGCCGCTGCAAAAGATTTGTTTATATCTTCAATAGATGCTCCGTAAAATTGCAATTTTTCACGATCTGCACTTACTTTTATTTCAGGCATACCTTCTGTATAGGAACTTTTTATATCCTTAACACCTTCTGTTTCCTTAAAAATATTTAATACTTTCTTTGATTCTTTAATCAGCACATCCATATTACTGCCTCTTAATTCTAACTGCAATGGTGAACGTACTAATGTTTTGCCGCCCGAAACGCCGGTAACAGAAGATTGTATTTCACTTACCCTTACTTTAATATCACCAAAATTATTTTTAGCAAATTTTCTTATCTCATCAGCGATTTCCCATACATCTTTGGATCGTTTGCTCCTGTTATAAAGGCTGATGGATATTTTACCATTACTTTCCGTGCTCGTAACATTTGATAAATGATGCTCAATTTCAGGAATTTGCAGCAGATATTCGTCAAATAATAATAGCACTTCGTTAGTCTGTTCTGCACTGTAACCTACTGGTAATTCTATATTTACCTGAATAGCGCTTTCGTCAGTCCTTGGCATATATTCTGCACCTACAAATCCAAAAGGTATAAGTAATACAGCCCCAATAAACAGTGCTGCTATGGTAAATATAACCTTACGGGGATAAAGCAGGCATTTTTTTAGTATTTTTTCGTATTTATTTATTGTGTTTTTCTCAATTTTATCTAAAAATTTCCAGATTCTGCCTTCGGGCAGTTTTATTCCATGCGAATGAAACTTTGAAGCAAGCATAGGCGTTAATGTAAACGAAACAAGTAGCGACATCAAAGTTGCAAAAGTTATTGTCAATCCGAATTGTTTAAAAAACTGACCCGTTGAACTTTGCATAAAAGCTATAGGCAAGAAAACCACTACATCACAAAGCGTCATGGCTACAGCTGCCATGCCTATTTCATTTCTTCCAAGTTCAGCAGCATTATCTGCTGAATAGCCATTATTAATATAACGTTGGATATTTTCAAGTACTACAATGGAATCATCAACCAGAATACCTATGCATAATGCCATGCCCATTAATGACATCATATTAAAAGTAAATCCGGCAAGATACATTAAAAAGAATGTAGCTATTAACGATACCGGTATAGCTATCATTACTGCAAGTGATGATTGCCAACCCCTGAGGAATAAATATAAAACTATACCAGTTGTAAAAAGTCCTTCAAGTAATGTATAAAAAGTATTTTTTAATGAATTTTTTACAAATGAAGACTGATCATAAACAAGTGTAAAAGTATAATCAGGATATTCTGATTTTAATTTTTCAAGTTGCATTAATACATTTTCAGATGTATCAACAATATTTGATCCGCTTGCTTTATATATATCTATGGCAACAGCATCGTTTCCATCAACACGGCTATAAGTTACTGCGCGTTTTTCTTTTGCCTTAATTTCAGCAATATCTTTTAGTATAATATTTTGCCCATTCGCTGTCTTTATCTGTACATTTCCAATATCTTCCGGTTTTTCGTATTGAGCCGTTAATCTCACAGTAGTTTGTTTTACGTCCGTATAAACAGAGCCGGATGATAGAAAGACATTTTCGTTTTTTACATTTTGTATAATATCCTGCAGGTTTAACCCATAATAATTTAATTTTTCTTTATCAACATCTATACTGATTTCTTTAACTCGGCCACCGCTCAATTCAATATCTGCAACACCGCCGGCCTGTTGAAACCTTTCCGCAAAAATTTTTTCAGTTATAGAATATATATCTGCCATCTCATAAGGAGCTGTGACGGCAATCTGCATTATTGGATATTCGTCAGAAGAACGTTTAATAACAACAGGCTCATCAATATCATCCGGCAAATTCTTTCTGATAGTACTTACTTTTTTTGTTGCTTCTATAGCTACCAGATCCGCATCAGCACTGCTATCTAACTCTACAAATATTTCGGCTCTGCCCGGTCTTGTTGCTGACCTTACCTGCTTAAAATGTGAAATGGTTGACAATACATCTTCTATAGGCTTTGTTACCTGCTGTTCAACTGATTCAGTACTTGCGCCAGGATAATTAACTATTACACTTACATATGGAGAATCGACTTCCGGCAATAATTCAACACCAATCTTAAAAAAGCTAAAAATGCCCAGCACAGCAATTATTGCATATAACATTGTAATGCCTATCGGTCTTTTTACAGAAAACCTTGTTATATTCATCTTTAATCCTCTTCGGTTTCATCTATTTGAACTTTAATTCCATCACGTAAGCGTGATAAATTATCAAGAACAACTACTTCCCCTTCATTAATACCATCAATAATTTCAACTTCTGTATCATTATTAATGCCCAACGTTACTTCACGTTGTTCCAATTGATTATTTTTATTTACAATAAAAACATATTTCTTTCCGTTTTTATCTTTAATAATATCCTTATTTACGTAAAGAGCATCTTCTTTTATCAGTATCTTTAAATATCCCCTGGCAAACATGCCCGATTTTACTTCTTCATTCTGTTCGAGCAATTTTATTCTGGCAAGGTAACTATTGCTATCTTCATTTTTATCAGGGCTTACATATGATATAATTCCGTCAAAAGATTTACCTAACGCTTCGATGTTCATAGTTATTTTTGTATCAGCTTTTACAACAGCTGCATTAGCTTCCGAAATATTACAATCTATATGTAATTTGCTATTATCTGTAATAGTCAACAGCTTTGTTCCTGCCGGTATATATTCACCGATTTCTGCATTTCGATAACTAATAATTCCATTTCCAGGTGCTTTTAAAATCATATCTGTCTTTTTATTCTGCGCTAAAATATATTCTTGATAGCGCCTTTCAGCAACCTGTTCTCTGGCATAAACAGATGCTGCAGCATCACCATAATTTTTTTGTTTTGATAAGGCTTCGTATGCAGCCTGGGCGTTAACCATTATTTGTTTTTTGCTGTCATACTCTGCTTCTGCTACTGCACCCATTTCATACAGCTTTTTGTAACGTTCGTAATTGAGTTTTGCTAATTCATAATCAGCTTTATATTTATAATAATCACTATTGAATTCGGCATTATTTTCAGCAGCTTTGGCGTCATTTTCTCTATACCTTGCATATGCTTTTTGAAGTTCGGCTTCTGCATCCTGCAAATCCTGTTCAATTAAAATATCGCCTTTATGTACAAACGAGCCTAAATCAACATTGATATTTGCAATCTTACCGGCATGTTTATTTATAATATCTATTTGAGCATTGGCTTCCGTTTTGCCAAATAGAGAAATTTCTTTATACATTGGTTTTTTATAAACTTCCTCTACATGAACGATAGGTTTTAATATTTCTCTTGACGCAGGTTCACTTTTAAACATCAGCTGATATATTAAGATTAAAATTATTCCCAATACAACAATCAGCATCAATTTAATATATTTATTTTTTAAGAGGTTCCGTAATTTCTCGTTCATTATCTCGGCATACTCCTGTAAAATTTTTGAAACATTATCTTACGCAACAATTATAAAGCTAACATAATTAATTTAATATATACCCTCTTTGCCAAAGAAACAGTAAAGAGGGTATATAGAGATGGGGATTTTTTAGTTACCAATTTTAAAAATTATCGGAATACTTGCATAGCAGCGTACCGGTAAACCTGAACTGTTTTTAGCCGCTGTAAAACGCCATTTGCGGCATGCAGCAACGGCAGCGTTATCAAGATTTGCATTGCCTGAGGAGGACGTAACGGTTACATCTTCAACGCTGCCATCGGTGCCGATTAACAATCTTATAGAAACAGTGCCTTCTACGCCGGCGTTGCGTTCAGCACTGGGATAAGGCGGCTGATAACTTTTAATAATACGAGGCGGTACGGCAGGTGATGATGTTATGCCGCTGCCCGGACCTGACCCACTACCTGTACCGGTACCATGTCCACTACCATGGCCGCCACCGCTGCCGGAGCCGGAACCAGGCCTTATACCCCTTCCGGTACCGCTTCCCTGTCCGGTTCCTTTACCTTTGCCGCTGCTTTTGACAACCGGCTTAACCTGCTGCTTTTTTACAACAGCAGGTTTTTCTTCTTTATTTGCTTCAAAAATTGCATCACTGTCAGAAGTTTCTTCAACAGCAGCTGCTGCTTCAGGTTCTGTTTCCTCTATAACACCGGCATTATCGCTGCCTCCGCCTCCACCACCACCGAAAAACGTAACTTCAACAATGTTTTCCTGTGCGTGCGTAAATTGAAACAGCCCTGTAAATGATACAATCAAAAATATTAAAACATGTATAATCGCTGAACCGGCAAAACCCCAGTTCCGCCTTCTCTTTTCATCCATCATTTTGCTGCCCCGTCAGTTGCAAGCCCAAACCTGTTAATGCCTGCTCCCTTAAATTTATCTACAAGCCCAATAACCTCACCGTATTCAATATCTTTTTCCGCACGTATAACAACAGCAAAATTGCTGTTGTTTTTCTGTTCTAAAGAAGCCTGCATTAAAAGCGACTGCAAATCTGTTTCTTTATCACCAAGGTAAATTGTACCATCGTTTTTAAGCGTTACGGCAAAAGTTGTAGATGTATCGCTTGCTGCATTGGCCGCCTGTGGCAGCTTAACAGGAATAGTCTTTAAATCAATCATATACATGGTGCTCAGCATAAAAAACACCAGTAAAAAGAACATAATATCAATCATCGGTATAATATTAAGTTCCGGTACTTTTCTGTTCTGGCTTCTGCGGAATTTCATTTTACACCGGCCCTTCTGTTAGCCTGCGCAAGTGCAGCCGCACAGCGTTCAGCCGTTGTAAGTATGCCGTCCATGCGATGGGCAAAATACGAATGGCAGCACAGTGCCATAATAGCTACGCATAAGCCGGTAGCCGTAGCAATCAGCGCTTCACCGATACC
>ENA-OOSI01000319-OOSI01000319.1-human-gut-metagenome-genome-assembly--contig:-NODE-319-length-15019-cov-3.723269_pt1 | contig 15019 bp, 10 predicted proteins | sample MGYA00241171_ERZ501200 | MGnify/ENA primary metagenome ERZ501200 (study PRJEB25962, sample SAMEA2042554) | human gut metagenome | biome: human gut; feature: human-associated habitat; material: faeces...
CAGCCTGTCCTCCGAGGTACATGTGAAGAATTGCTCCTACATTCTTTTCAAAACTAAAATCCATAGGCGCACCACCGAAACTAATTGCTGCAATATGATCTTTTCCGACAGTTTCTGCAATTTCAGCCAACAGCTCTTCCTGATTTTGAGGGATTTTAAGATTTTTCCTGTCGTATCCTTCTCCTTCGTAAGATTCTGTAAGACCGATAAAATATAGAATCACACAATCCTTTTTTCTATATTCCTGTTTCAGTTTTTCTATTGTATCCTGTAGTTGCTTTTCTCCTAATTCTTCCTTTTCATTCTGATATCCCTGTATATAAGTTACCTGATATCCTTTTTCACGTATTGCTTCAATCGCATTTGTCATCTTCGTCGGCTGGATATGACTGCTCCCACCTCCCTGAAATCGCATCTGCCTGGCAAGCTCTCCAATAATGATTACCTCCTTCTCTTTTCCAATTGGCAAAACACTATTATTTTTCAAAAGTACTGCACTTTCATTTTCCAGTTTACGTGCCACCTGATTCTGTTCTTCCATATCTACCTCATAATTTTCTTCTATATTTTTATGAAGTGATACAAAATTCTGCAGAACATTCTTAGTCCAGTTATCCAGTTCCTGACCCGTAATCCGGCCATCCTTATACGCTTCTTTTAACACATCTGTGTGGAAGCCTTTCGGATCTGGCATTTCCAGTGTCAGACCATTTTTCATACAGCTTACAATATCATTTGCTGCTCCCCAATCCGACACCACACCACCTTGATATTTCCATTCTTTTCTCAGAACATCTGTCAGTAAGTATTTATTTCTTGCTCCAAATTCGCCATTAATCCTGTTGTATGAAGCCATTACAGAAGTCGGTTTTGCTTTTTTCACAACTTCTTCAAAAGCCGACAGATATATTTCCCTAAGAGTTCTTTCATCAATCTGGCTATTGGATGTCATTCGTCTTGTTTCCTGTGAATTAACAGCATAATGCTTTAAGCTCGTACCTATTCCAAGGCTCTGTACACCTTCGATATATCCCGTTGCCAGCTTTCCTGTCAAATACGGATCTTCACTGAAATATTCAAAATTTCTTCCGCATAAAGGAGAACGCTTGATATTGATTCCGCAGCCTAGCACAATGGATATCTGCTCTTTTTTTGCTTCTTTCGCAATCGCTTCACCCATCTTTTTAACAATAGCAGGATTCCAACTGCAGGCTATTGCACTTGCAGTTGGAAAACAGGTTGCTGGCTTACTGGTTTCAATATCCCCAACCTTTTCCTGTTCCAGTTTTCGAATCCCATGTGGTCCGTCTGTCATCATAATAGAGGGGATTTTCCCATTACAGTCATAAGTATGCCAGTCACCAACACCGCCTAAAAGCCGGATTTTTTCATCTATTGTTAACTGTTCGCATATTTTATCAATGTTCATCTCTTTTCCTCTCTTTTAATCTCTTAATTGCATTTTATCTATTTCCGGCATATAATTATATTGATTTATCGTGTTTTATGTCAATTTATCGTGTTTTTGACAGGAGGAATCACCTATGTATAAAATGAAGTCAGACATCAATTTTTCACTCACACATGAAATGTTGGAAAATGCAGAAAATGAACGGATACATACATCTTATGCACAGGAAAAAGCAATTCTCGAATGTGTTTCAAACGGAGATATTCACGCATTGGAGAATACCTATTATTCACTCCCAACAACTGTCTACGGAAAGATGACCTCTTCCAATTCCAAATTAAAATTACTTTTTTATGCAAGTATTGCTAATACAACTTTAGTTACCAGATATGCCATCGAAGGAGGACTTAATGAGGAAACTGCTTTTTCCTTAAGTGATGTATATATACGAAAAATGGAACAATGTACCGATGTTGACGCTTTAATGAAATTAAATGAACAGATGGCTATTGAATTTACGCTTCGTGTTGCAGAAGCAAAAAAGACGCCAAAAAACTACTATTCACCAGCTATTTCTCGCGTCATTGATTATATCTATCATGGTAAAAATAAAACTTTAACCTTAAATCAACTGGCATCTTTAGTTAATTTAACACCTAAATATCTGTCTGCCCTGTTCCATAAAGAAACCGGACAGACGCTTACTGTTTTTATCCATAAAGTTCTTATTGAAAAGGCACAGAATTTACTGGCATATTCCGACTATAGTCTGGGTGAAATCAGTACTTACTTGAATTTTTCATCTCAAAGTTATTTTATTTCTATTTTTAAGAGATACACTGGTATAACTCCCGGACAATATCGTAAAATGCATCGCCAGATTAGTTGGTAAAATAGAAAATAAAATAAGAATATCGATGATTAAACGTTACTATCGCCAGAACTTTTCTCGTCTTGAAGATAAAAGAAAGCTACCAGTTTTTCCTCTGATAGCTTTCTATTCATTCTTATTCTGTTGGGAACATCGCTGCTTCCAGCTTATTCATCTCTGTATCCGAAAGACCATATTTTCCTGAATTATCTTTTTCCACGGATACTTTTACAGTAACAGTTTTTCCGTATAATCAGCAATTCCTTTATCCGTAATGTTATCGGAATCATCAAATTGCTGTTGGATGCTCTCATTATAATCCTCTTCGATTTCTTTCTTGGCATCTTTTTCCGAGAGTTCTAATAGATTCGCATAGTCCTTATATTCTCCATGATAGTATGCATCAAGAGAACTTTGGACGTAAGATTTGGCATCGAAGTCTGGTTGTTTGGAGCATGCTAACATTGCTATTCCCATAATCATTCCTAAAATGATGCCTAAAATATGTTTTATTTTTTTCACATTTTCTCCTTATACCCATTAATATTAAAAATCTAGAATCACATCAAATTTTATTTTTCTAATATTTTTAATAATCTTTTTTCGTAATCCCAGCATTCATCATTTTACATCTCTAATTGATATAATGCATTCTCCTTCTTGTATTATTTATAAAATATCATTTAATACTTCTTCTATTTTCTTTTTTTATTTAGTTACTTACACTATTTCCACTTAAAGCTTTCGACTAAACTTTTAGTAACTTCATCACATTCTTCAGATTTATCAAAATTACTTTCCTGCACTAAGCAATATTTCTTTTCGCCAACAATGTAATACTGATTCGTTATTAATCCCGTATCATTTTCTGCTACTGTAAATAAATATACTGTATTGTCTCCACTCTGAAAACCCGATGCTGTTAATGTCACATCTGAATATCCTGATAATTGTTCAGAAATTTGTTGTTGAATTGCTTCTTTAAAACGTTCACTTTCTTCTTTACTGTATTTATTTTCTCCGATACTAACTGCTATATTATCTGGTTGTCTCTGTTTTTCTGTTCCTTCTTTTACATAGAAAAACATATCATCCGTTGAATGTTCCTTATTTTCAATCCATTGTTTAGAAACACAATATTCACCAAACGTTTTGATATATTTCTGCTCCTCTATATTTTCCTTTCTTGAATTTTCTTTTTTCGAACATCCTATTACTAATACCACAATACAAAATACGATTCCTAATGTCCAAATCATTTTTTTCACTCTTCCTTTCCTCCTTCATCCCAACCAGGCCAGTATATTCCATTTTTTTCATACGTCTTACATACGGGTTTATCTTCATTTTCAAACGATTTTACTACTAGTTTAGATATTCCTTTATCTTTTGATTTCCTTCCTTCTACAATCGTATATTCTACATAAAAATCATATTTTTTTTCTTTTGTGGTAACTAAAAACTCTGCACAAACTTCTCTGGTCAAATCAAACTTATTTCCATAATGAGTCATACTACTATAATCTATACGTTTGATTTTTTCTGTTTCACCTTGATATTCATCAAAAAGATACTCATATCCTTTTTCTAAATCATCAACTTTTTCAAGTGTATTCTCTGAAAATAATTTTTCAACTGCACTTTCATCATGCGTATTTATTGCATCGATTATTTTTTCACATTCTATATTAGATTTATCGAATTCGCTCATAAAATGTAATTTAATTTTATCTTTAATACCACATCCTCCTAATAAAAAACTTATTACACATAAAAAACCTATTATTTTAATCTTTTTAGTCATGCAAATAGCCTCTTTTTATTTCATCCTCCAGTTAACTTTTTCTTTAACTGGAGTATATTAATCAAACTACCACGTTAATGTTGCTGTTTTCTTTTCCTCATCTATATTCCATTCTTTTTTTCCTTCCATTGTTTTTGCTAATGCCTTGAACAAATCTTGATCTTCCTTAGAATCAGAAAACTGAATTACTGTAATCGACTCTAACTCTTTAGCTTGTACACCTTGATGATTAGGATTAAATCCATTTACCCACCATTGACGTTCTGTCGGATTATAGTCAAAAATTGTATTATTATTTTTTGTATCCTTTAAACTTAATTGCATTTTTTGTGACAATCCTGTTGCAGTAAAATAATGATTACCGATGCCTTTTTTATAGATTCCAATTTCAGCACCTGCTCCTAAATTAATATAATCTCCTTTCCAAGCCCATATAATATAGGTTTCACCATTCATCATGAATTCTTCTTTATAAATATCAGGTGCCGATCCATTAACTACTCCAGCAGCTTTAAAGACACCATCATATAAATCATTATATCCGACGAATTTATTACTTTGCCAATAATTCTGCTTGATGTGATAGTTTCCATCTTTATCTTTTTCAGCACCTATTGCCAAATCAATTGTGTAATCTAATTCACCTTCTTTTGTTGCTTCTTTAAATGCATCCATTGCATTCTTTAATGGTGATGTAACTTGCAGTTTCCCATTTTCATTACTTACTATTTTTTTGTCAACTGCTCTTTCCGTAATATTACAAAGTTCTCTACTAATATTTATCCTAATCTGTTTCGTTCTTCTTGACACATAAGAAACAAAATCTGTAAATTGTTGTTTCTTTTCTGTATATTTTTGATTCGCATATCTTATCAGCCGAGAACCTTTTGATACGATTTTTTCGTAAACATTAGTAAGTTTGCTCTGTGTCTGTCTATATTTATTTTGTACAGCATTCTTTGCTTGCTGTATCACCTTTTTGGGGTTTTTTACTGCATTTTGAATCCAGCTAACAGCCTTTTTTATTGTATTTACAGCTTTTTTGCAATATTCTTCGCTGTATTAACAATCTTCTTACCAACATTCTTCACCGCACTCACTGCTTTTTTCCACCATGAATGTCCAGTCGGATCATCATAGTTTACCGGATTATTGGATGTATATGCATAGCGGTTTCTGGTCAGTGGATTTTTTGTCGTTCCAAGGTCACTATCTTCAGTTGTAAAGGTTCCGTTCTCTGCGTTATAGTATCTTGCCCGCAGATACTGAAGTCCTGTTTTTACATTTGTGGACTCCCCATTGTAACCGTAGTAATTGACACCGTCTGCTGTTCCTGATGTAAGGTTTCCGTATGGATCATACTGATAACTGTTCGTCAGATTAGCTGTTTCGGTCAGGATTCCGGTCACGCTGTTTCTTCCGTCATATAAATAATAACTGCTTTCTGTGGATTTATCAACGCTTATACGTTCTCCGATTCCACTTTCTCCATAAGTATAAGCCTGACGGACTTTCTCGTCTACCCCATACTCTGCGAGGACTTCTGTATTCTCACGATTAATGTCGTTGATATACTCTGTCAGTGTGTATCCTTTGGCATTTGAACTGCCTTTTTACCAGAGATGCAAGCTGTTCTTTCGGACTGTCTCCATCTTCTGTACGCTGGTTCTCTGGGATCAGGACTTCATCGCCATAACAGTCTTCCCATTTATAGGTGTTATCAAGTTCGAATACCCGGTTGTTATCTCCATCGTACATGACGCCATCAGGACAACTCCACCCTGTTTTACCGCTGCCAGACGATTTTCTGCTGTATATTCATAAGTAACCGGATCTGCACTGTTTGTCTTATCGCATTCCTGAATCAGATTGCCATCTTCATCGTAGCTGTAGGTCGTTCCCGGATCGTTCCATATCTTTGCATTGGTCCGCTTGATGAGCTGGTTGGAATCGTTGTACTTATAGTTATATTTTGCTTTGCTGACACCATCTTCGATCTTCTCGTAGTCACCTGTCGCAATCCTTGATACGAACTGCTTTCTGCGGCTCTTTTCAAAATCACGCTCTGTGGCAACTAAGATATTTGCTGACGGATAAAGCCTTAAAAACTCTGATGCAGTCTGACCGATAAGCGGCTTTGGAACAACCATGATTGTCTTATTGGCAAGTCCGAGTCTCTTCTGCTCCATGCAGGCAGCCATCATCTCAAAGGACTTTCCGGCACCGACACAGTGTGCAAGCAGTGTGTTTCCTCCGAGAAGGATTCTTGCCACCGCATTCTTCTGATGAGGCTTTAGCTCAATCGCCGGATTCATTCCCGGAAACTGTAAGTGACTTCCGTCATACTCACGCAGACGGATGTTATTGAATGTCTCGTTGTAATATTCCACATACTTCTGTCTTCGCTCCGGCTCTGCAAACAGCCATTCCTTGAACTTCTCCTTGATCATGTTCTGCTTTTCCCTTGCAAGCATTGTCTCATTCTTATTGACTTCGTAATGATATTTGCCATCACCGTCATCAATCCTGTCCCTGACTGTTACAGTTTTAAGATTCAGCGTATCCTCAAAAATAGAATAAGCATCCATGCGGCTTGTACCATAGGTCTTAGTAGCTGCCACTGAATGCTTATCCATGCTCTTATTCTCGATGAACCATTCCATGCTCATCTTATTTAAGTGTACCTGAATGCCTGTATTGTAAAACTGGCTTCTGACTGCCCTTGCTCTTCTTGGTGTATTGAGAAGCTCATAGATAAACTGCTCATAATCAAGCGGCTCAATCCATGTCGTGCCAATCTTTACATCAATATCCGAGGCTTCAATCCATTCCGGCTGCACCTTTTCAAGTGCTGCCACATTTCCTGCAAATCTTTCTGCCTGCGGATTGTCTGTATCAGCCGCCATAGCCTTTGCTACACGAAGCTTGTCTCTCACATTTCCGGAAAGATACTCGTCTGCTGTCTCCCAGCCGATGTCGGGATTGTTCTCGTTGTAGCGGTCGGGATTAAGGAAAATCAGTCCATCCAGTTCTTCCACAAGAACTGCCCTTCTAAGCTCTGCCAAAGCATCGTCACTTAGAGTTATCTCATCCACTGTCTGTCCAGACTTTTCTGCAAGTTCTTCCTTTGCATTTGTAATATCCGGCTCATAGATAGAAAGCATATAGGCAAGATTTACATATCCAAATTCATTGACGGATACATTTAATGCTTCCACAGCGGTCTCCACTCTGTCTATGACTGTCTTTGCCTTAATCGTCTGCTTATAAAACATATCCGCTTTTTTCACCTCCCCATCTTCGTTTACTTCCTCAAGACTGCAAAGAAGTGGATAATCGCTGTCATCCCTGAATGCTATTCTGTTTGCTTTTGAAGTAATGGCTCCATACTGCTTTACGAAGGCATCATATTTTACATTAAGAAGTCTCTGCTTATCAGAAAGCTCCTCCTCGCTGCAGCCATCCATCTGGATATCAATCAGCTCTCTTGTTATCTGTCTGATTTCATCAAGGCTTCTGATTCGCTCCTCGGCAGTCTGTGATACTTCTTTTCTTACCATCTCGGAATTTTCCCTGTAATAGAGCTTTCCTTCAAAAAATGTGTAAGTGTAGTTTCTCACATCCGGATCAGCCGGGATAACTTCCTCCGTCTGCTCCGCCTCATCTGCCACTCTCTCAAAATCTGTCATCTGGGCTTTGATATTTCCGATTGCCTTATTGAGAGCCTCGTACATATTGAAGTTCTCATCATTATTCACACAGACTGTATATCTGCTGTCCTGTCCATAAATCCTTGTATCATATTCCATAGATCCAAGCATCATCTCCGGATGCTCTGCAAAATAAGAGTTGACTGCAATGCCATTCTCAGTTACACCAAGGTGTACCCAGTCAGGCTCAATATCAATCTTTCTCTCCCTCTTCTGCAAAAACAGGATATCTGCTGTCACTTCGGTTCCTGCATTATCTTTAAATGCAGTATTCGGAAGTCTTACTGCTCCCACAAGCTCTGCTCTTTCAGCCAGATACTTTCGGATAGTAGGATTTGCCTTATCAAGTGTTCCCTTTGTGGTAATCACCGCAACCATGCCTCCCGGTCTTACCTGATCAAGTGCTTTTGCCAGAAAATAATCGTGGATACGGAAGTTATACTTGTTGTACTTTGGATCAAATACCTTATAATCACCAAATGGCACATTTCCGACAACCACATCAAAGAAGTTATCCGGATATGTGGTATTCTCAAATCCTGTGATACTGATATTGGCATTCTGATAAAGCTGCTTTGCAATTCTTCCTGAAATGCTGTCAAGCTCCACCCCATACAGCTTACTTCTCTGCATTGGTGCCGGCATACTTCCAAAGAAGTTACCGATACCCATAGATGGCTCTAATACATTGCCGCCTCTGAAACCAAACTGGACAAGTGCCGAATTTATGCACATGGCAATCTCCGGTGAAGTGTAAAAAGCATTGTTTACAGTTGCCCTTGCAGCACTGTATTCCTCATCAGATAAAAGATTTTTAAGCTCCGCATATTCTTTGCTCCAGCCTGCGTTTTCCTCGTCTAATGCCTGTGACAGTCCGCCCCATCCGACAAACTTCGACAGAACTTTCTGTTCCTCCGGTGTGGCAAGCCTGTTTTCTGATTCAATCTGCTTTAGGGTTCGGATTGCATCCATATTCCACTGGTATCTGGTCTTGGGACCGCCTTTTTCCATTTCCCAGAGATTATAGTGGAAGTTGTGCTTCGTCTGCCCGGCAACATTCTTCTCATTTTCAAGACTTTCTACTTGCTGTACTGGTTCCTGCTTTGGTGTAAAATCTACAGTTTCCTGTGATTCTGTATCAGCCTGAATATCTTCCACAGATACTGATACTGCATCATCTGAAACCACATGTCCATTCTCATCAATCTTGGTTTCCCAGCCATTCGCTATTGCTCTTTCCCTGGTTTCAAGACGATTGGCTTTTACACTATCCTCGATATCAAAGAATCTCTTATAGACCGGATTCATCTTATCCCTGTCAGCCTTCTGCTTTGTCTCCTGATAATACTTCTTCTGGTCTTCTCCGCAGTAAAATGGCTGTTTTACCATATAAGATAAGATTTCATATAACTCACGCCAATCGAGAGCACCTTCTTTACGCACACCATTCCTGTTCTTATAGCTGATCTTCACATATCCGCTTCTGATTGAGTACTCCACAAGACCATACTTATTGTTGGAATATGCCTTTCTTTCTGCATTATCTGTCCCTAATGCAATATCCCTGATAAGGTCAAGTTTATTGGGCATAAATGCAAAATCAGACTGCACCACATCCATAAGGAATGCCCTAAACGGAGTGTAGCAGCTGCAATCTGTTACAAGAATCTCCGCCGCATCACGCAGGTCTTCATCAAGCTCTGCAATACGCTTGGCATAATCAATCGGTGTAATATACTGAAGCTCTGATGGATCTTTTTCAGTTGTTTCAGCTTCTATCTCTGCACCATATTCTGCCTGTGTTACCATGCGGTCTTCATCGGGAGTTTCCTGTAGTGTCATGCCTTTTGCACTTACATAATCTCTGTTAGAAGCATAGCTCTCCGGCTCATCCGGTATTGCATAATCATCAATCTCTGATTCTGCCTCCTCCGGTTCCACTTCCCGGTATTCGGCATCAATGACCTCATCATCCTCACGGAGTCCGTCCATCGCAAGCTCATCAATACGAGGTGTCTCAGACTGGTATTCCCCTGTAAGAATAAGGACACCAAGCTCTTTTTCGATATCTTTCCACGAAACATATCCTTCAACCTCTCCATCCTCATCTCGCCACTGAAAACGCAGTCCATTCCCATGAAATGTGTCATATCCGTGCAGCCCTAGTCCGTCAACCGGCCAGCCTGCACCTCCCTGACCATACTCTGCTTTGATACGCTTTGCCCTGGTTCCTGCATCAATCTCTGTTTCAAAAATCTTGCATACCCTGCCCTTGCCACCGACAAAGCCTGTACCTCTCATAAGCACCTGTTTGATATACTCACCTGGTACTGTTGCAGACTTTTTGGGATTCAGATAATTGTATTTACCTGCTAATGCAGCTTTTCTGTCCTGCTCGAACTGACGCATAAACTGATTATTGTTTTCGTCCTCAGTATGAATGGTGCCAATGCTTGCCTGCCCGTTCTGGTCGAAAAAAAAGGAAGCCTGTGTATATTCGGCTTCCTTACTAACACCCAATGAATTGATTTCATCAAGTTCCCTATTTAATTCTGTATCATCTGATTCTAGTGGAATCGCATCACTATCTGATGGAGTACCACTTCCTCTGCCTGCATCTTCGCCTGCTCTCTTATCTTCCACATCTCCATTGTCGATGACGGATTCTGTGGCTTGTGCTTCGCCAGATACTGCATCTCCAGCTGGTCGTACAGCTGGTTCGCTTCCTCCTCTACCGCTGACATCTTCTCGTACATCTTCCCGAATCTCATCAGCGTCTTGTATCTTGCCGGCTCGTTCTCCTTTAGATAGTTCATCGCCATCCTTCCGTATTTGCCCAGCTTCGTGAGATCCTCCGTCTCGTCCGGCATCTCTATCTGCGGATAAAGCAGTCCGTCCACTTCCTTGTAAGTCATTTCTTCTAACATATCCAATTCTCCTTTCGCTCTCGATTGCCTTTAAGTTACGACTAAATTCTCTAAGAACACTACAGGAGACATCGCATACAATGGAACCAAGACGGTAAATGATCTCTTCGTCTTTGATATTTACGATCTGACTGAAATCCTGTTCTTGCACAGATAAGTCAAATCCGCATCTCGTCCCTACAGCATACATGACACTTGCATATACAAGCTGCTCCATGTCCATTTCCTGCTGTAAGCCATTGCGTTTCTTACTTTCTTCCTTTATCACACTACCTGATAGCTGCATGAGCTCGGTCATTCGGTCTCCGAACTCTTCTTTTATTATAAGCCAAACATCTGTTCCTGTAAACTGTTTTAATATATTTTTTAGAGACTCCCTGTCGCTGTTATCGTACTGCTCAATCTGACCTTCTGACACAAGAAAATCCAGATAATCCTTAAGATTTTCTCCCTCAAGGTCCCATGTCAGTTTGACATTCTTCCCTCCGGTATCACTGATATCAAAGATATACCTCATGCGTGGATTCAGTGCCCTCGACGGGAAGATAGCGCAGCCTTTCGCACCACGCTTTACATATCTTCCCACCTTTTTCCAGGTATCATAATCTGCCATGAGTGTGCTTTTTTCCGGAGGTCTCTGAGCTGTTACCATAACGATATTGTCAAATTCATAGCGGTATAACTGACCTGCGACCTTTAACACATCCTTCCAGTTCTTTTCTGATCTGGTGATGTTACCAATTTCAGAATCGTATATCGCTTTGACCTTCATATCAACGCCCATACCTTTGTCCTCCTCTACTTAAACATCTCTGCAAACAATCCCTTAAATAGCTTTAACTCATCCTTATCCAGCTCGATTGCAAATTCATTGTCGATTGCCTGTTTTTCGCATTTATCCTTTTTCTTTGCAATCTTACGCACCACACGAAGAAGCACATAGCACTCCTTGGACTTTGCAATGCTCTGTTTAAAGGTCAGCTCATCCTCATCGACTGACTTCTGTGTCTGATAGATAATCTCTTTTAACTTATCATTGATACCATCTACTTCCTCAAGGGAAATAATAACGGATGCCTTAGAAGCACCCGATCTGTCCCACTCCTTATGAAGTTCCTTTACTAAAAACTCCATGTTCTTAATTACTGTTGTTGAATCACTTTTCATCTTGCTCTTCCTCCGTTTTCTTTTAATGAAGAAGGGAGCTGACCTTCGCTGATAGGCGCAAAATCAACTCCCTTCATGTCCTCTGCTCCAAGGACTATCTGCTCTGCATAATACATATCCATTGCCTTATTGATGGCATCGTCAAGCGACTCTGCCTTTACTTTCTGTACTCGTGAAAGCACTTCTTTTATCTCAACATCAAATTCCTGTTCCATATGATATCGCCTCCTGTAAAAATCTCATCACCGGCACTTTTCTTCCTTTACCTGTCTTTCCTTAAAGCCCTCATCGTACTTTCCATCTTCCAGCCTGTCGTAAAAACAGTCCTCTTCAATCGTTCCGAAATCCTCATACATCTGGTGAAGGAAATCATTCTGCAGTTTCTTTGGCACATCATCATCCTTTGACATATCCTGATAAAAATAGAACTTCTGCTTTAGCTTTGCCCTGTAATCATAGATATCCTCTATCTTTTCCGGTGTGCCATACTCCCTCTTGTATGCCTTGAAATTCGTGGTTGAGAGTGTGGAACCGAGATAAATCCCATGCTCCCACGATACTCCGATTGTGGTATTGTCCTTTGTAGGCTTCTCATCCTTCGGATAACGCTTATACTCTGTCGCACCAAGGGCAATTGTAAGAGAACCTGACTTCATATCCATCACCACAAGATTTCTTGGTGATAATGCTTCAAGCACCATGTAATCATGGTCATTGAAGTTATGAAATGTCTGTCCCCTTTCAAATGATCTGTCCACACTTTCATAATGCAGGTTAAAATCATCCACCCAGCCCTTATCGGTCATTCCAATCTCCTTAAGCTTTGCAACACATTCAGAAGAACTGGCTTCTTTATCAAACCGAAATTCTTTGGAATCGTTATAAAGTCCCTGAAGAAAGTGCCCCAGCTGAATATCATCCAGACAGAATCTCGCAGATACAGTTACATTTGCTGCCCTGTAATACTCTGCGAAGTTATCTGCTTCACCAAGTGTTCTTCCAAGCTGCAACAAATTGTCTGCAAGCTCTGACATGTCATCAACTGCTATAAAACTCTTATAATCATCCAGAGTCATCAGCATATTTGTCTCTGTTCCCCTGTCGTTTTCTGTTACCAGTATCATATCTTTTAAATCCATTCTTACCTCCAGTCTCAGAGAGGGACTATGCCCTCTCTGTAAATTTCCTGTTATGGTCTTCCTATCACAACAATCTTTCCTGTGCTTGCCACATCCCTGTAGACCACACCAAGACTTTCATTAAGCGCCTCTACCACCTTGCCATTTCCGACGTATACTGCCACATGGCTGATGTTCTTATATCTTCCGTTGCTTGTAAAACTGTAGAAAATAAGGTCTCCCGGCTGTAACTCATCAAAGGCGACTGTCTTTCCGGCTTCATCCAGTCCCTGTGCCTCCGCTGCCGCTGTGGTTGCACCGCCGTAACTAATATCCACGCCTGCATCTTTCCATGAATAATAGGCTAAGGAACTACAGTCATAATAGTTACCGCTGTCTCTTAAATCCTGACTATAAGGAAAGCCAACTCTGTGAAGTGCATAGGAGCAGACTGTTTTCTGCCTGCTGTCTGTAATTTCGTTTAGGATGGCATTGATTTCATCCTCAGTCATGGAGCTTACTCCCGGACTTCCGCCTCCGCCGCCACTTCCGCTTCCGGCATATCCAAGCTGTCCCATAAACTCCGGACTCATGATCTGCTCAAGCATTTCCACATGATCAGAGTTAAACCCATAGACCGAAATCATATCCCTGTACGATTTCAGCGTTACATTCACATACAGAACAGACTTCGTGACAGTAGTCACATTGCCGTCTGCATCCGTTTCTTCCACATCCTTTGTTCCGGTGCTTGTGGTGTATGAACACATATCATTTACAACTGCCTGCAGCCAGCCTTTAGAAGTATCATTCATGACTGTTGCAGTATCTCCGACACCATGCTTGACCATATAGACTGCCATGATGTCATAGTAATTGCTTGGGTTTTCTTCCATACCTTCATAATCCACATATACAAGCTCTCCAAGGTCATATCCGGTATGCTCATTCACTTTCGTGTTCACATCCCGGTTAAACTCCTGCACATAAGCACTCGTTACTGTCTGCACGGTATCTCCTGATTCAAGTGGTGGCAGAAATAAAGCAAATGGTGAATTGTAAAGGATTGCTATCGCCGCAATAACCGGAACAGCAATCATGGCAACTACAAGAACAAGTAATAAAAGCACCAATCCAACAATCGGTGCCGCTGCCTTTACCCAGGTAATCGCTTTTCGCACAATCAGATCCTTTACCAGCTTTGCCACGCTGTCTGTCTGATTCTCCTGTGCTTTCATCTTATCCAGAAAGAACTTTATCTTCCTGCTCCGGTTTGTCATCTTTTCATCCTTGACCTCTATGGACACACCTGCAGCATATCCGGCTGCCATGCCGATTGCCGTGCCAACTCCCGGTGCAACCGCTGTTCCTGCCGCCGTAGCAGCTGCCTTTGTAGCAGTTTTCGTTGCAACCTTAGCAGTAGTCTTTGCTGTTTCTTTTGCCGTCTCTTTAGCTACAGTCTTGGCAGTATCTTTGGCAGCTTTCTTTGCTGTCTTTTTTGCCAGCTTCTTTCCTGCCTCTACCTTCTTGATACGCTTCTTTGCCTCGGCTGCCGCCTTTTTCCTGAAAAGTGCAGCACCCTTAGAAGCAGTTCCGGTAACAGGGCGGCTTGCTTCATATGCAAGATATGCTGCCTGCGATACCTCATGCCCACCTTCTACCTGCTCTGTTACTGCCCCGGCTACAAGTGCTCCAGTTCTTCCTGCAATGTGAAGATTCGTGTTCTTGGTCTTGATGGAAGTGTTGGATTCTTTAAGGTTTCGCTTGAATCTTGATAATCCCTTATTCTTCGGCTCCGACTGATGAATGGTACTCTTGCGATAGGACTTCTTTTTATCATCAGATACCTTTGCACCGATAGTCTTAGGACCTCTCTCTACTGTATAGATGTTGCTGCCTTTAATCTTGGCTCCCTTTGGTTCGTGGGCATGAATCTTGGCTTTCTCCTTGGTGTGAATGACCATTGGCTTGTCATCAACCTTTCTAATTTTCAATTTTCTCACCTCCTACT
>ENA-OOSI01000324-OOSI01000324.1-human-gut-metagenome-genome-assembly--contig:-NODE-324-length-14749-cov-1.549136_pt1 | contig 14749 bp, 9 predicted proteins | sample MGYA00241171_ERZ501200 | MGnify/ENA primary metagenome ERZ501200 (study PRJEB25962, sample SAMEA2042554) | human gut metagenome | biome: human gut; feature: human-associated habitat; material: faeces...
CACAATACCTACGGCAATTCCTCCAAGGATACGAGCCCACACAAACAATGTAAAGTTCGTGGCGAAAGCTGTTCCCAAAGATGACAGAAAGAACAAAATGGCAACGATCTTCATCGTTTCTCTCCGCCCAATCCGATCCGCCGGATAACTGGCAAAAGCGGCTCCCAAAATGCAACCCAGCAAACCGGAGCTGACCGACCAACCCACCATGGCATCCGTCAATTGGAAATAAGTTGTAAAAAAGGGCATAGCCCCATTAATCACTGCCGTATCATAACCAAACAACATACCGCCCAGCAATGCTACTAAAAAATATAACATCTCTTTTTTCATGGTTTTCCGTTTTTTATTTTCCAATCAATCTTCGAGCGATTTGTACCGCTTGATTTGCATTTGAAGAATATGCATCAGCTCCTATCTTCAAAGCAAAATCCTCATTCACAGGAGCTCCGCCCACCATAATCTTAACATGATCTTTCAATCCTTCCATCTCTACTGCCCGTATAACATTTTCCATATACAGCATTGTTGTTGTCAATAATGCAGACATACAAATAATATCCGCATGAAATTCTTTTGTTGCTTCTATAAATTTATCGGCACTCACATCTACTCCCAAGTTAAGAACTTCAAAACCACAACCTTCAAACATTGAGGCTACTAAATTCTTCCCTATATCATGTAAATCACCCTTCACTGTGCCAATGACTATTCTTCCTATTCCAATAGTATTCTCATCTCTCATCAATGGCCTTAATAATTCTAAAGAACCTTTCATGGCACGAGAGGCCAACAGTAAATTCGGGACAAAGGCCTTACCCGTTTCAAAACGAGCTCCTATTTCTTCCATGGCCTTAATCATGTATTGATTGATAATTTCTGTTGGAGAAATCCTCTCCTTAATGGCCATTTCTGTAACAGAAACAGCTTTTTCTAAATTACCGTTCAGAATAGCGACTGATAATGCTCTCAGATCTTCCATACAATCTCTTTTTTTATAATCCTTAATTCTAAGAATAGATTCTTCTTGCTCGCTAGAACAAAGCATTCTAAAATACTAGAAAGGTCCGTTCTAACTTCTTAGAATACTTTATTCTAGCCCCGTAGAACGAACCTTTTTCTATGTATTTCAACTGACTTTTAGCTTTAAAGGACACACCAACGTACGAGGTTCCCTCAACAAATTATTGCCGGACGTGAAATAAGTTTCTATCTCTAGCCGATATTCACCTGCCAACAGACCTGTCGGGAATATAAAGATGATCTTTGATGGATCATTCACTCCTATGACGGTTACTTCTTCACCCGATTCGGACTCATTATATAATGTTAACCGACCAATACCAGAACCATCTTCATTGACACACTTAATCTTGTTGCCTTTCAACTGTACCATGCCACCCGGTGTTACCGTACCATCGGTCTTGCCTGTTGTCATATCCAGAACTTCCGCAATATTTGCACCTCCCAAATCCAACTTACGGCCTGAAAATTCCAAGATTACTTCATCTTGTAACTTCTTTTTCAAATCCGATGATGCCATTATATTAATTTGACATTTGTTTTTTACAGGATCAGCCAAACCAGTTCCAGAAAAAATTCCCGTAATGGAAGGCTGATATTGAGCCACCCTCGACACATACGTATTTCCTTCGCACAAAGCCTTTATCAACATATCTTCGTAGATATTGATGATATTCTCAATCGTATCCGCACGGTATTCCGTACGTTCCTCTGCAATCCGCAAAGCCAAGTCTTTCGGTGTCAGACTTAACAATTTTCTTGGGATTGCCACATAATCCTCTTTCACGTCCTGCGTAATTGTGTTTTCCCGCAGGTCAAAATACCATTTAAAAACAGCCATAGTTTTTCAGATTTAACATTAAACAATACAATAAATATCAATAAGTTTCTCATGAACTATAGACTAAGTTTGACAGACTATCCCGAAGTTCATAAAAAATACATGACCACAGTAGTTCCTATTTCGAGAAATTCACACCTCTCCCCTTAATTCCTCTATTCACATCTTAATCCTATCAGTTCTTTTATCAAATAAAAAGAAGAAGTGTTATCTTTAAAACCCGAGAATAATTCAGCACCTGGCCCGTATGCAAAAAGCGGAACCGGCGAAGATGAATGACCTCCAGTAGTATATTTCACAGTAACCTCTTTTTTATCATAATTTCCTCCTTGAATGGCAACACCGCCCGTTTCATGATCGGCCGTAACTATGACCAAGGTATTACCATCTTTTTCAGCAAAATCAAGCACTTTACCTACGGCCTTGTCAAAATCAAGAACTTCACCTATCATCCAAGCCTGATCATTATTATGACCACCCCAATCTATTTGGGAACCTTCCACCATCAAGACAAAGCCTTTTTTATCCTTCGATAATTGCTCGATCGCTAATTCCGTTGCATTTGCCAGAAAATCATTTTCTCGCTTATTAAATGGATCCATCCCGTCTTCGGAAAGTAACACGCCCAAATTACCGGAGACGTTCTTAGCTTCATACAAGGAGTAAACTACCTCATAACCTTTTTTTTCCATTTCTTCCGATATATTCCGACCGTCTTTCCGCTGCTCGAAATATTTTTTTCCACCACCAATAAAAAGATTGATACCGCTATTCAAATAATCTGCTGCGATTTCTTCTTGCATATATCGTAAAGGCTGATGAGCTACAAAAGAAGCTGGAGTCGCATCTGTCAAGGAACTAGTCGATATCACACCAGTCAACAATCCATTTAAAGTAGCCAAACGAAGAATCGAATGCAGAGGCACACTATCCGGACTCATTCCGACCATTCCATTATTAGTTTTCTTTCCTGTTGCAATCGCCGTTCCCCCAGCAGCCGAATCCGTTGTATAATTATTCACAGAATTAGTTCGGCGTAATCCTACATAAGGACAACGATCAGTCATATTCAACATTCCACCATTTTGGGTATAAGCAGCTTGTATTTGATTGATTCCCATTCCATCACCAATCATGATAATGACATTTTTAGGACCTTCCGACATAGCCTCTAAAGAAAGGCATAAAAATAAAAATAATACCATTTTTTTCATTTTTCTAACACTTAGATTACTTACTCAATTATTAGCACTCCTATTAATAAACCTTATAAACATCCCCCGTCACAGTCAATGGATAAAAAACACCTTCAGATTTATAAGGTTGTCCACCACCAATATAGACATCCACATGGCCAGCCTGTTGTAACAGTTCACCTTGCTGATTGACTAAAGCCAATTCTTTGGGAGATAATTCAAACGTTACTTCTTTTGTTTCACCAGGTTGTAAAGAGACTCGTTTAAATCCTTTTAAGGCACAGATGGGCTGGCGTTTATTTTTATTTGCTTGGTGGGATACATACAATTGAACAACTTCATCTCCGGCCCGTTTTCCTGTGTTTGTCACATTTACTTTATAAAGGATTTTATTCCCCGTACTCAATATTGTATCAACCGAACATTCTGAGAAAGAGAAGGTCGTATAGCTAAGTCCATACCCGAACGGATATCTTACATCTCCTTTGAAATAACGATAAGTACGATTCTGCATCGAATAATCCTCGAATGGAGGTAAATCCTCATCGTTCATATACGTCGTCAGCGGCATACGACCTGAAGGATTATATTCTCCAAAAAGGATATCAATAATGGCATCGCCAGCCGATTGGCCTCCATACCAGCATTGCAAGATCGCATCCGCATTCCGACCTTCCCAATCAAAACTCATTACAGACCCTGACATATTGACAAGGATCAATGGTCTACCTGTCTTCTTCAATTCTTTCATCAATTCGATTTGAACAGGAGGAAGTTGTAATGTTGTACGATCACCACTGGCAAAACCGACATAACCGTCTGCACCAACATCACTCCCTTCCCCTTCATAATTGGCATTAATACCCGATACAAATAGAATAACATCCGCCTTTTTGGCTCTGGATGCTACTTCTTGAAATGATGGGGCCTCTTTTAAAGGACGAACAAAATCTACTCCTTGCATGTAATCTATTTCTGCTTTACCAGCCAAACGTTTCTTTAGGCTTTCCACAGGTGTGATGATTTCACTAGGCACACCATTGTAATTCCCTAACAATGTCTGTTCATTATTTGCATTCGGTCCAATAACTGCAATACGTTTCAATTTGTTGGGATTCAAGGGTAATATATGATTCTTGTTTTCTAACAAAACCATCGATTTACAAGCCATCTCATAGGCTTGTTGTTTATGTTCGGGACATTCTATGACAGTTCTGTTTATTGACATATATGGATGATCACTTTCCGGGTCAAATAGTCCAATTTTAAATAAAATCGTCAACAACCGCTTCAAAGAAACATTAATTGAACGTTCAGATATAATTCCCTGGTTAACACCTTGCTCCAGCAATTGGTACAAATCTCCACATTCCAAGTCAGTTCCCTTCAATACCGCATCACTTACAGCCTCAATATCGTTCGCATGGGTTTTATGATTATGAGCAAAATCTCTCAAGGCCCAGCAGTCTGATGTTACATAGCCCTTAAATCCCCATTGATTGCGAAGGATATCATGCAACAATTCATTATGTCCACAACAAGGCTGACCATCCAAACGATTATAGGCACACATCACACCATGTACGTTAGCCTCTGTCACCAATGCTTGAAATGCAGGCAAATACGTATCCCACAAATCGTATGCATCTACTTGGGCATTAAAAGAATGTCGATTATGTTCTGGTCCGCTATGAACAGCATAATGTTTGGCACAAGCTACAGATTTCAAATATTTTGGATCGTTTCCCTCAAGTCCACGAACCATGGCCATACCCATTTGCGAAGTAAGATACGGATCTTCTCCATACGTCTCTTGTCCTCGTCCCCAACGTGGATCACGGAATATATTCACATTGGGAGTCCAATAAGTCAATCCTCTGTAACGGCTTCCCGTTTTATTTGTTTTAATGTCCTCATTAAATAAAGCTCTCCCTTCTGAAGAAATCATATCAGCCGTTTTTTGTAATCCCTCTACATCAAACGTAGCTGCCAATCCTATAGCCTGAGGAAATACCGTCATTTTCTCTTGTGTCCTGGCCACTCCGTGTAATGCTTCGTTCCACCAATCATAAGCTGGTACTCCTAAACGTTCAATAGCCGGAGACTGATGTTTCATCATTTGTACTTTCTCTGACAATGTCAAACGTGAAATCAGGTCTTCAACACGTTCTTCTACTGGTAATGATGGATTTTGGAATGGATATTTGGAATCTTGTGCCTGAACAGAGCAAATACACCATCCAATAGTCAACAATAATATAAACTTTTTCATCTTGCTCTTGTATATGTTTATATGGAATAAAAATGGACACTCTAAAACTTTATTCGATATATTTTGTTTATCTGTTGTATTATTAATACATACTCTTTTATTCCTTAAGCTAGTTAAATAAGCATGAAAAGTACAAAATTAAAAGATCCTATATTTTTAAGGTTTTAATACATCTTCCACTTTTAACACTACAGCATAAGGAGTAGGACGATCCTTAGGAACCTCAATTAATAAATAATCGTCTTCTTGAGAAAAAACAATTTGTCCTGTACGTCCCAACATGCCAATACGACTTACTTTCCTTGGATGTTGAAGAGATTTTAAACCTAACGTTGGTAATTTAATCATTCCAGCCTTTGGGTTAAGTATACTAATGTATAATATATTACCCTTCGTTGTAAAACGGACTTCATCAAAATCATAAGGTGTACTAGTAACTGTTCGAGCGTTAAAATTCTCTTTTGAAGCATTATTTAGCACGTTATTAACATCCGCGTTAAGTATATTCCTCTCCTTGACCCGCTGGCAAGAATTTAAATTATCTCCATATACAGACCAAGGTTTACTTGCATAAATGGCTTCTTTATTAATTTTCATCCACTCACCAATACTATCCAATATCTCTTTGTGTTCTTCAGGAATTGTTCCATCTCCCTTCAACTCAACATTCAACAACATATTCCCGTTTTTACTCACAATATCACAAAGTAATTCTATAATTGTTCGGGCATTATGCATAGAAGGATTATCTTTCTTATAAAACCAATGGGTAAAAGTAAAAATTCCATCCCAAGGATAAGGTAATATTGACTCAGCCACCCCTGCTTCTATATCTTTTACCAACATCGGTTCATCCTCAACCTTCGCTATACCCACAGCATCTATTTTTCCATGCCGTTTTAAACTATGGTTAAACAATGTTCGAAAAACTTCTTTCCCATAATTACCATAGGGAAAACCATAACCATCCACCCACAACAGGTCCACATTATATTTAGTCACCAGTTCTTGTTGTCTGAGCATGTAAGTATGTTTGACACTATCTTCGTATTCTGGTGTTCGTTGTTCTGGCGGTAAACCATACATTTGAGCTGGATCATAACCTTCCCACCATTTCCCTTTTCCATCAGCTTTTGTCATTCGTCCTTCATAAGGAATATCCTTATAAGGACCTGATTTATCTGCACCGAAAGCAGGTAACCACCAACCCAAAAAACGATCATCATGAGAACTGACACCAAAGGGTAAATGGTATTTCCGAACAGACTTCTCAAATAAACCAACAATATCTTTATGAGGTCCCATATTTACGGAATTCCAAGGATGATAAGTAGAAGCGAAATTATCAAAATGATCATGGTGATTAGCATGAACAACTATATATTTAGCTCCCAGTGATTTAAAATATTTAACTAGTTCATCCGTATTCAGTTTTTCTGCTTTCCATTGATGTATCACTTCCGTATATCCTTTTTCTGACTGAGGACCATATGTTTTTTTATGATAAGCATAGGCATTTTTACCAAATTGTTGAGAACCTACATCTTCCATAAACATATGTCTAGCATACCAACCTCCACCTAACTCCGGTTGTGATTGAGGACCAATCGTTACCCAAATACCAAAACGAGCATCAGTATACCATTGCGGATATTCATATTGTTTTTGGAGTTCTTCCCAAGATAAATCTTGTTGGGCATTCATTTGCCAACATAATAAAAGTCCGATTATTCCTCCTACTATTCTTCTCATCATGCATTGATTAAAAATAAGATTGTTCCGAAAGATATTTTCTTAGATTTACATATTTTCCTTCCGGAACAATCCTTATTGTTACTACAAATTTTTAGCTATTCCAACCCGGATTTTGACCGAGTTTAGGATTCAAAATACCAAACTATAGTAAATAGATCACTTTGCATCATCCCACCCAGGGTTTTGCTTTAAATTTGGATTTAACAATAAATCATTTAAAGGAATAGGACTTAAATAATCTCTCTCTGGATTGAAGTGATAAACTCCACCTTCTAAACTTTTGAATAAAGGATCTAAATATCCTTTTTCATCAACAGGAATAGTCACAACCGCATTATAAGGATCATAATCTGATTGGGTAAATCTAAAACCTTTAGGTCTTTTTCCATCAAACAACTTATGGGCTCTCCAACGCATCCAGTCATCTTTTCTATAACCTTCACCTGCCAATTCAACCCTACGCTCATTACGAATAACAGCCAATTCATCAGAAATAGGATATCCATAATCAGGCCAAATATCCGTAACATCAGGCTTTACCTCTGTTAAAGTTGGCATAGCTACACGCTTTCGTAATAAATCAATATTATCAGATAAATCTGGATATGTATTGTTTAATTCAACATACGCCTCCGCGTAATTCAATAACAATTCTGCCATACGAAATCCAATACCTGATATCATGGGGTCTACCTGATTTTCCATAGGAGCCTCTGGATTATGTCCCTTCTTAGGTGAAAACCCTGTGGAAATATTACGACCAGGATCAGACAGATGAATTTGAGGAACAGCAAAACATGAATCTTTGAAACCTGGTGTAACAGAATTTATCAAATCTCCCGGGACAAAAACACTCTGTTTGAAACGAGGATCCAACTTCTCAGCCAAATCTGTCAAATAAGCAGCTCCTTTCCCTTTAACAGCAGTTTCATCTTCTATATCAATTGTCTTTCCTGTTCTTGATAAATAGCTATTGATCAAATCAAGTGTGTATGAATATCCCCCATAACCATATTGCCAAAATAAAACATTTACGTTCGTCAAGATACCCAATGATTGATTATAATCTTTCGAAAGAGTAATCTCCTGAATACTTGTATGGTCAAAACGATTAAATAGATTATAATAGTCAATATCCGGATTTCCAGTTGAATAAATATATTTACTATAATCCCCTACCAATTGTTTACATCCATTGTATGCATCCAACACTTTTTGAAAATACTTCTTTGAATCTACATTTGAAGCAAAAGGAGTACCTGCATGATATTTACTCCATGTCGCCTCGAACAAGGCCACACGCGACTTATAAATATAAGCAGTTTCTTTATTCAAACGATTCGGGCCCACTTCTGCTCGAGTATTTTTACTTTTTCATTTTTCTTTGTAGCATTCAATAGATTTATCAATTAAACTCATAATAGAATCTACAACTTCAGCTCTCGGAGTACGCGGTTTAGTCAATTCTTCTTCATCGTTTTCCGAAATCACATGCGAATACCAAGGAACATCACCAAATTTCTTAACCAACTCATGATATTTATAAGCTTTCAGAAAACATGCTTCTCCATATGTATGTTTATATGACTCAAAAGGAGCTTCACACTTTTGATAGTTATCAAAAAACATATTTATTTCACGAATGGCTTCCCATTTCCATTCTCCACCTTCCGTAGGAGTCGTATTTTCTTCCCCATTCATCCAAGTATTATGTTGCAAACGATTAACCATATTATCAGAATACTCGTCATCTCCGAAATATCCCATCCCCCATTCTGTAAGCGATCCAGGAAGCCACTCATATTTTCCTATAATATAGGAATCCAATTGTTCAGGTGTTTTCCAAAACGTATTTTGAGAAATTTGATCCAATGGTTCTCTATCCAAGAAATCATTACACCCTACAAATGTCAACGTTAATAAAGTTGCTGAAATCAAATTACTGTATTTAAATATATTCAAACTCATTTTCTTGTACTTTAAAATTAGAAACCAATATTAATACCAAATGAATAAGTGCTAGTTTGAGGATACATTCTACTATTTCCCACTTCCGGATCTATATGTGACGGTAATGAAGATAGAACAAATAGATTTTCACCTGAAAAATATACTTGTAAATTATTTATCCTCACTTTTTCCATCCACTCTTTCGGCATCGTATATGACAAAGTTAAATTCTTCAAACGAAGATATGCTCCATTATACAGATAACGAGTGTTTGTCTGGAAGTTTTTACTACCTTCGGTCGTATCATATGGTCTCGGCAAAAATGCATCTGTATTAGTTCCTAACATATCCAATAAACGAGAAGAACATGTTTCATCCCGATAAAAATCAAACATATCCTTCGTATTATAAATCGTATTTTCGTAATTATTACTGTTTCCGACACCAAAATAATAAGTTCTACCATTCATGAATATATCTTTTTTGGCCACCCCTTCAAAGAACACAGACAAATCTAATCGTCCGGCTTTTTCGAATGAATAACCAGTTGATAAATTCAAACTATAGCGATAACGGGGAGTAGTGTTACCAATACGTTTCAAGTCTCCAGGTTTTTCTACCGTTTTGTTTCCTGTTGTAATGATACCATCACCGTCCAAATCTTCATATTTAACATCACCAGGATACCAGTTTGCATGAATTCTACTTTGATCGATTTTTAACGTCCCATCTTCATTAAAGTCATTTTTTGTCAATAAACGATCTACTTGATAACCCCAAATCTCTCCCAGTTCTTTTCCCGGATACCAACTATCATCTTCACCAAAATAATTACTTGTCACATTATACTTCGTAATCTTAGAACGAGCATCTGCAAGCATAACCCCAATTTTATAGTCCCAATTAGGAGTAATCTGATCCATCCAACTCAGTTGCAATTCAAAACCAGTTGTTTTAAATTCTGCATTATTTATTTCAGGAGCGCTAGTTCCCAAGACAGAAGGCTTAGGAGTAGCAGGTCCTATGATATCCCACGAACGTCTGTTAAAATATTCTCCTTCGAAAGACAATCTATTTTCTAATAATCTCATCTCTAAACCGACATCAAGTGTAGTAATCTTTTCCCAAGTTCGTTCCATATTCAAAATAGAAGGAGTTTTAACATAGGGTAGTCTTTTCCCATCTATTATCCAACTGGCTTGAGATTTGACTTCCATCGTTGGTATGTGTAAATATCCGGCGGAATTACCCTGATTTCCCAAAGTTCCATAAGATAATTTCAAACGTGAATAATTGACTATTGGCTTAATTTCTTCCCAAAAACTTTCATTACTCATATTCCAAGCTGCAAATCCTGATGGGAAGAACCCCCAACGTTGGTCTCTTGAATAACGTCCAGAACCATCATAGCGTCCATTAAATTCCACAAAATAGCGTTCATCATAATTGTAATTGATACGTCCAAAGAAGCCGACTGTTGCCCAATCATTTATTACGTCATTGAATGTTCTATCACCTTGAGCTATAGAAATTGCAGGCAGATCATAAACAAACAAGTTGGTTGCATCTCCATTCAATTCACGATACAAATTTTCCTCACCTTGCATACCTAATTGAAAACGGAAATTATTTTTCTTCAATTTCAGATCATAAGCTGTATATCCCTGAATAGTCCAATATCTATCATGATTATTTTCCTTAGACAAATAAGATTGTGTACCACTAATCGTATATTCATCCCCTGAAGGTCTTTTCCCTTTTACCGGTATCATCAAAAATTGATCATCTTCAAATCTCAAACGCCAAGTACCATCAACATGAGCAGTCCAGCCTTTTGCCAAATCAAAATCTAAAGCTAAAATATTATCTACTCGATGAGCCATTTTATGATCGTAACCGGAATTCATGCCAATAGCAATTCGTTCATTATAACTACCATCAGGATTAGTAATCTGACAAGTTGGCCAAGTAGTGTAAATAAGTTGATATAAACGCGAACGTCCAATACCATAATCAAATGAAGGTTCTTTAGCAGAAGAATAAGAATAACGCGAACGATAAGTTAGTTTCAACCATTTATTAACTTGTGTAGAGACACCTCCGTTTACATTAAAACGTTTATAATTATCAAAGTCTGTCACAAAATTAAATGCGCTGGGCTGATATTGGTATCCTAACGATACAAAATAAGTACTTTTCTCATTTCCGCCCTTCAATGAAATATTATGAGACTGATTAAGAGATGTTTTACGCAACCAAGTACGCACAATATCATTATTCTCATATCCATAACCAGCCCAAGAATTTCCATCCGTAGGTACCAATTCTTCCTTTGAATATTTTCCCGGATTCAAAATATTGTCCCTAATGAGATCTAACTCGTCTTCCGTATAAAGAGGAGTACGTCTCGAATTCTCCAAAGCTTGATTCTTTATTACACCGAATGTATATGCATCTGCAGAATAAGGCATTCGGATTGGTTTTTGGATACCCCAATTACCAGAATAAGTGACTTGCGTTTTTTCTCCCCTTTTACCCATTTTTGTTGTCACCATCAACACACCATAAGGAGCACGAGCCCCATATACAGCAGAAGATGCAGCATCTTTTAAAACAGATATACTTTCTATATCATTAGGGTTCATAGAGTTAAAGTCATTCATATCTGAAGGTATTCCGTCTATTACAACTAAAGGAGGTGTTTCTCCTGACAATGACGCTTGTCCACGAATTTGTAATGTTGGATTACTACCTGGCGCATTACCATTTGATGGCATAGAAAATGTCATACCAGAAACACGACCTTGAAGTAGCGCACTAGGACTAGCTACCGGACGATTGGCTAGCTCTTTTTTACTTACCACCTCTACAGAACCAGTCAAATTAGATCTTTTCTGCGTTCCATACCCCACAACTACCAACTCGTCCAAAGCCTCTGCATCTTCTTTCATGGTGATAGCCAAATTTGTCTGATTACCTACTTTTATTTCCTGATTGGCAAATCCAATGTAAGATACAACAAGGATGGCATTATTATCTGCTTCCAACGAGAAATTACCGTCCATATCAGTAATGGTTCCATTATTGTCCCGTTTGTTGTCCCTTTTACCATCACATTGGCGCCGATTACCGGCATGCCGGTGGCATCTACAATGGTTCCTTTTACCAGTTTGGATTGCTGGTTCGTAGTATTAGATGCTTGTTTCTTGATGATGATGTGTCCGTTACTGAAGGTCACCACGCAATCTGTTCCTGCCAGCAATTGATTCATGGCTTGTTGCACGGTGGTTGCCTTCGGCATTTGCTTCACAATACGGGAATCATCGACATCCTGCGATCTGTAGTCGATAGAAAGATCCGTTTGCTTTTCGATTTGTTTAAAGACGCTTTTCAACGGAAGATTACTTCCGGTCAGTTTGACTTGTTGTTGTTGCGCGTAAGCGAATACGCTACATGTTGATAATGCTGTCACACACAGCAGCCGGGATATTTTTTTTCTACTCTCCCTTGGCATTAGATTTGATAAATTCATAAATTTGTACGTTTGAAATTTTAGTATTAGAAACTTGATTGATTTCTCCTGTTCTGTTGAACGCAAAAGACTAGCATTTCAAATACCGGAAAGGGAAGTTGACCGCTATTCTTTCCGGTTTTTCTTTTTTTCATGATATCCTCCTTTTTTATTATTTGACAATGATATTATTTCCTTTAATTGCATATTGTATGCCCATCAGCTGATACAGGATTTCCATGACATCCTCAATCGTTTCATCCGGGGCAAACTTCACATGATACAAATCGTTCCCGTAACGGGTTGCATTGTATTGGAACGTAACTCCGTATTTCTTTTCCAGCGTCGAAACGAGTTGCCAGAAAGGAACATCCTCGAAAATCAGATAGCCTTCGCGGGTCATCTTATACAAAGACAGATCTACCCGATTTCGTTGCACGCTATGATCTCGATACGAATACACCAATTGCTCACTGGACTTCAGCACATACGACTGCGTCGTTCCATCCTTCAGACTGACTTTCACACTACCTTCTTCCAACGTGGTAGTCGTATAATCTTCACCCGCATACGATTTTACAGTAAAAATAGTTCCCAAAGCTTGGACATCCACACCGGAAGTCTTGACGATAAACGGTTTCTTCTTGTTTTTATAAACCTGAAAAGAAGCTTCACCCGTCAGATAGATTGTACGAGAATCCATCTTCCGAAAATCCTTCGGATACAGTATGGTTGATCCGGCATTCACCCACACACGGGAACTATCCGGCAACTGAATTTCGCGGGTCTCGCCATAAGGAACAAACAATTCAGCCATTTCAACCGACTGGCGTAACGTATGTTGCTCCGTTATCCAATAGGTTCCACCCACAGAAACCAAAAACAAAGTCACCACAGCGGCATATTTTAACCACATCAGCTGGATTTGTTTTTTCCGGTGGAAAGAAGTATCCAGCTGAGACCGCAACCGGTTCCAATCTTCCCACGTATCTGCTGATATCTCACCCGTTGCTGTTTCCCAATGTTGCCGCAACAGATGTTCTTTAATCTCCAGATCTTGTTCCGCACGCAACCATTTTCCAAACAGGGCTTTCCCTACTTTGGAAAAACGCTTCCCAACGTATAGTTGGAATAACTTTTTAATTGATCCGTGTGCTTCCATATTATCTGCTTTTATACGTTAGTAGGTTCAACACCGAAACACACACAAGCCAAATGGAGATTTTTTTGTTAAAAATTATTTATAAAAAAATAACTTATTCCTATATATGTTATAGTATTAACAAAACACTTCACTCAGTTACAAAAACTATTGATAGTAATAGAGCCCAGTTTCTCATAACCGACTAACCATATATAATGAATATCGCGACGAAGAAGCTTCTCTATTTTTCAGGCAAAAATATATGTTGTTCATGTAGGCAGACAAGATAAGTTAAGTATCATCTTGGGACGATAAGGATTACGACAACATTCTTTATACAACTTTCTGAAGCCTTCAAGATTCAGGTTTTCAACCAAAACGTCAACCATACGCACTGGATCGTTGTCAGCTATATCTTCATTGATTCTTTGCAGGAAAAGTACCGCTTAATTGAGTATATAAGGACGAAAATGTATCTTTGTCATAGTATAAAATGTTATGCTTAAAGATACAAAATCTTTAGGTAATAACAAAGCCCCAGCTTGTGAAAGTCGGGGCTTTGTGCGTAAAAAACAGAAGGTGTGCATTTTGACACACCTTCGTTCTTTATAGAGTAATAGAAAGAATATACATTTAAAGCATAATCTATTCTTCTATGTTATCGTTTGTTAACAGTCATAGCAACTTTAATTATTACATCGTGACCATACATATCCTTGCACTTGATAGTCAATGTAGAAGGAACAGCAGCAGTCGGATTCGTTTCAGAAGACAAAGCAGTAGCCTTGAAACCTGTAATATGCTTATTATTATCTATAATTACATCAAAGTATTCTTCTTCACCATTTGCATCACTGGTCAAAGTCGCATCTGTAATAATCAGACTTGATTCATAAGGTGTACTTAACAGTTTGCTATATCTGCTATCTTTAGCACTTGTTCCAAAAATGAAGCTGTCAGCAGCAAAGTCAAGACGATCTGTACCATAAGTTAATTTTGTAGACGGCATTGCAGTGGTATAATTACCGTCGCTATCCTTATCTGTATACGGAGCGCC
>ENA-OOSI01000326-OOSI01000326.1-human-gut-metagenome-genome-assembly--contig:-NODE-326-length-14700-cov-2.424309_pt1 | contig 14700 bp, 5 predicted proteins | sample MGYA00241171_ERZ501200 | MGnify/ENA primary metagenome ERZ501200 (study PRJEB25962, sample SAMEA2042554) | human gut metagenome | biome: human gut; feature: human-associated habitat; material: faeces...
TGGTATTCCTTTGCCAGGTACAGGAGCTTGGACGGGTACTCTTGCAGCCAGCTTACTAGACATGGATTTTAAAAAAAGTAGTATAGCAGTAATGGCAGGAGTTATTTTGGCAGGAATAATAATGGGGTTGGCGTCAGCGGGAATTTTTGGCGCTGCAGGTGCAATTTTAGGTGCATAAAAAATTAAAAATATAAAATGGAAACTATTGACAAGTTGCGTTAGAATGGGGTATACTAGATTATAGATGTGTTAATATGGAGAGACATTAATTCTATTTAGAAACAAGGGTGGTAAAAATAGAAAACGTGTTTTTAAAAGAAAATTAACAAACAACAAGAAAATTGACAAAACGTAATATTTGTCAATAGTTTTTTTGTTGTTAAATTTCATAGTTATGTAAATTGTTTAAAAGAGGAATTGCTCTTAAAAATATTTGCAAATAATAGAACTTGGAGAGCAGGAAGTTTGTGTTATTGCAAATGTCTTTAGGAAGACAAGAAGGACTTTTGAATGATTTGATATATATTTTTCTGCTTAATATTTTTTAGAGGTGATTTTTGATGAAAGACATCAAATATGAAAAATGTACTCGTAAGACTTTTGCAAAAATAGATGATTCTATAGAAATGCCAAATCTTATCAAGGTACAAAAAGATTCATATGACTGGTTTGTAGAAGAAGGACTAGGAGAAATACTAAAAGATATTTCACCTATAGTTGACTATTCTGGAAATTTAGTTCTTGAATTTTTAGATTACTATATGGAAGAAAAGACAAAATACACACTAGAAGAAGCAAAAGAAAGAGATGCTACATATGCAACAAGATTGCATGTAAAAGTAAGATTAATAAACCGTGAAACAGGAGAAATTAAAGAACAAGAGATTTACCTTGGAGATTTCCCACTTATGACAGACAGTGGTACTTTTGTTATCAATGGAGCAGAAAGAGTTGTAGTTAGCCAATTAGTACGTTCACCAGGATGCTATTACGCAAAAGAATTCGACCCTAAAACAGGTAAAAGAATTTATACTTCAACAGTAATGCCTATAAGAGGAGCTTGGCTAGAATATGAAACAGATGGAAATGACGTTTTCTATGTAAGAGTTGATAGAACTAGAAAATTGCCAGTTACATCATTATTAAGAGCGATTGGAATTGCAACAGATGAGCAAATAATTGCTTTATTCGGCGAGGAACCAAAAATTACAGCTACTATACAAAAAGATACAGTTAAAACACCAGACGAAGCTTTAATAGAAATATATAAAAAATTAAGACCAGGAGAACTTCCAACAGTTGATGCTGCAAGGAATTTGTTTAATGGTTTATTCTTTGATGACAGAAGATATGACTTAGCAAAAGTTGGAAGATATAAATTTAATAAAAAATTAAGTTTATCAACTAGAATAACAGGCAAAGTTGCATTTGAAGATATTGTAGATTCTGAAACAGGAGAAGTTTTAGTAGAAAAAGATTCTGTGATTTCAGAAGAAGTAGCAGAAAATATTAGAAATCTGGGTATAAATATTGTAGACGTAAAAGTTGATGATAGAAGAGTAAGAATTATAGGAAATGGAACAGTAAATATCCACAAAGTTTTACCAAATGTGGATTTGTCTGACTTACATATTAAAGAATATGTGAATTATGAAGTATTAAAATCAATAATAGATACAACGCCAGAAGATAAATTACATGATGTTATAAAAGAGAGAATTGAAGAATTAATTCCAAGACATATAACAAATGAAGATATGATTGCATCAATAAGCTACTTATTAAATCTAGATAATGGCTTAGGAAATGTTGATGATATTGACCATTTAGGAAATAGACGTATTAGATGTGTTGGAGAATTATTACAAAATCAATTTAGAATTGGACTTACTAGATTAGAAAGAGTAGTAAGAGAAAGAATGACAATACAAGATTTAGATGTTATTACTCCACAAACATTAATAAATACAAAACCAATAACATCATCAATAAAAGAGTTCTTTGGAAGCTCACAATTATCACAATTTATGGACCAAACGAACCCACTTGCTGAATTAACGAATAAACGTCGTTTATCCGCATTAGGTCCAGGTGGCTTAACACGTGACCGTGCAACCTTCGATGTTCGTGACGTTCACTATTCTCACTATGGTCGTATCTGCCCAATTGAAACACCTGAAGGTCAAAACATTGGTTTAATTAATAACTTAGCCTCTTATGCTAAAGTTAATCGCTATGGATTTATTGAAACGCCATATCGTATTGTTGATAAAGAAACATGTCGTGTTTTAGATAAAGCAGTGTACTTATCTGCTGATGATGAAAGAGGACATATTATCGCTCAAGCTAACGTTAACTTAGGCGAAAATGGAGAAATTTTAGACGATCACGTCATTTCCCGTTTTGATGGTGAAAACGTAATCGCTGATAAAGATCAAATTGACTTTATCGACGTTTCTCCAAAACAAATCGTTTCTATCGCTGCTTCTTGTATTCCATTCCTTGAAAACGATGATACAACTCGTGCATTAATGGGTGCTAACATGCAACGTCAAGCGTTACCACTTTTAAGACCACACGCTCCATTCGTGGGAACAGGTATGGAACACGTGATTGCTCGTGACTCTGGTAGTGCTGTTGTTGCGGAAGAAGACGGCGTTGTGAAATATGTCGATTCTAAAAGAATTGTCGTCATTACCAAAGATGGCGGCGAACATGAATATCGTTTACAAAAATTTGGTCGTAGCAACCAAGGCACATGTATGAACCAAAAACCTATTGTTAAAGTAGGCCAAGAAATTCATACGAATGACGTTATTGCTGATGGTCCAGCTATGGATAATGGTGACTTAGCTTTAGGTCAAAACGTTACCATCGCCTTTATGACATGGAATGGTTATAACTATGAAGACGCTGTTATCATGTCGGAAAGACTTGTAAAAGATGATGTTTATACTACCATTCATATTGAAGAATATGATTTGGAATGCCGCGATACCAAATTAGGTGTTGAAGAAATCACTCGTGATGTTCCAAACATTAACGAAGATGCCAAAGCCTTCTTAGATGAACGCGGTATTATTATTCCTGGTGCAGAAGTAAAAGAAGGAGACATCCTTGTTGGTAAAGTTACACCAAAAGGACAAACCGAACCTACCCCAGAAGAAAAATTATTAATGGCTATCTTTGCGGAAAAAACCAAAGATGGCAAAGATTCCTCACTCCGTGTTCCACATGGTGGTGCAGGTATTGTTTTGGATGTTAAAACATTCTCTCGTAAAAATGGTGATGAATTAGCGCCAGGCGTTAACGAAGTCGTTCGTGTCTACATCGTCCAAAAGAGAAAAATCTCCGAAGGTGATAAGATGTCTGGACGTCACGGTAACAAAGGTGTTATTTCCCGTATTTTACCAGTAGAAGATATGCCATTCTTACCTGATGGTACCCCAATTGATATTATGTTAAATCCGTTAGGCGTTCCTTCTCGTATGAATATTGGTCAGATTCTTGAAATCCATTTAGGTATGGCTTGTAAAAAGTTAGGATTAAAAATTGCTACCCCAGTTTTTGATGGTATGTCCAATGATGAAATCTTTGACTTAATGGCTAAAGCTGGTATGGAAAAAGATGGTAAGACCATTCTTTATGATGGCCGTACGGGTGATCGTTTTGATGAACGTATTTCTGTCGGTGTCATGTATATGATTAAACTTGTACACATGGTTGATGATAAGTTACACGCCCGTGCAACTGGACCTTATTCCTTAGTTACACAACAACCTCTTGGTGGTAAGGCGCAAAATGGTGGACAAAGATTTGGTGAAATGGAAGTTTGGGCCCTTGAAGCTTATGGTGCCGCTCACATCTTACAAGAAATCTTAACCATTAAATCCGATGACCGTGTGGGTCGTAAGAAAACTTACGAAGCCATTATTAAACAACGTGAAATTCCAAAGTCCGGAATTCCAGAAGCTTTCTTAGTTTTACAAAAAGAATTGCAAGGTCTTGCAATTAACGTCAAACTCTTAGACCAAGAAGGTCAAGAAATTGATGTTTCTGCTATCTCTAAGCAAAACGAAGCTGAAGAAAGAAAAATTTCGAAAGATCTTCGTGATATAACAAGTGAAATTGTTATCGAAGATGAAAACGAAAGAGAATAGGAGGAGGTAAAGATATGTTTGATGTTAGACGTTTAGCCGCTATTCAAGTTGGTTTAGCCTCTCCAGAACAAATTCGTGCATGGTCGCATGGTGAAGTGAAAAAACCTGAAACCATCAACTACCGTTCACAAAAGCCAGAAATGGGTGGTCTCTGCTGTGAAAAAATCTTTGGACCAGCAAAAGACTACGAATGCCATTGTGGTAAATATAAGAAAATTCGTTTCCAAGGTATCACATGTGAAAAATGTGGTGTTGAGGTTATTTCTAAAGAAGTACGTCGTGAGAGAATGGGACATATTGAACTTGCCTCTCCATGTACCCATATTTGGTATCTAAAAGGTATTCCTTCTAGAATGGGATTAATTTTGGATGTTTCACCCAAACAATTAGAAGAAGTTGTATATTTTGCCGCTCACATTTGTTTAAATCCAGGAACTTCTACGATTTTAAAATATCGTGGATTCCTCGATGAAAAACAAGCGCGTCAAGACTTCATTGCTGCCATCAAAGAATTCCAACCACAATTGGATCCTGATTCTTATGATTATCAACGCTCTGAAGAATACATTGCGAAGATGGAAAAGCAAAATGAAACCTTTGATTTCTCTACAATTTCTGCCTTTATTTCTAAATATACAGGTGCTGAATTTGGTGAAGGTGCTGAAGCTATCAAGAGACTTTTAAAAGAAGTTGATTTAGATGCAGAACTCGCCTCAATTCAAGCAGAATTAAAAGAAACACAAGGACAAAAGAATCAAAAGAGAATTAAATTAATTAAACGATTAGAAGCCGTTGAAGCCTTCCGTACTAGCGACAACAAGCCTGAATGGATGGTGTTAGATGTAATTCCGGTCATTCCACCAGATTTACGTCCAATGCTTCCTCTTGATGGTGGTCGTTTTGCTACCGCTGACTTAAATGATTTATATCGTCGTGTCATTACTCGTAATACACGTTTAAAGAAATTAATCGATATGAATGCGCCTTCTGTCATCTTGATGAATGAAAAACGTATGCTTCAAGAAGCGGTGGATGCATTAATTGATAACGGCCGTCGTAATAAACCTGTTTCGGGTGCCGGAGGTAGACCATTAAAATCTCTATCCAGTGCCTTAAAAGGTAAACAAGGTCGTTTCCGTCAAAACTTATTAGGTAAACGTGTCGACTATTCTGGTCGTTCCGTTATTGCTGTTGGACCAAGCTTAAAGATGTATCAATGTGGATTACCACGCGAAATGGCTATCCAATTATTGAGACCATACATTGCCTCTATTTTAATTAAGACAGGCAAAGCAACCGCCCATAAACAAGCTGATAAGATTATTGATCGTTATGATGAATGCGTCTTCGATATCGTCGAAGAAATTATTGGAAAGCACCCAGTTTTATTAAACCGTGCACCTACCTTACATAGATTAGGTATTCAAGCTTTCCAACCTATCTTAGTTGATGGACGTGCAATCCGTCTTCACCCATTAGTTTGTACAGGATTTAACGCTGACTTCGATGGTGACCAGATGGCTGTTCACGTTCCATTATCCAAAGCGGCTCAAGAAGAAGCCCTTGACTTGATGTTAGCGTCCAATAACATCTTAGGACCTAAAGATGGTAAACCAATCGTTACACCATCTCAAGACATGGTTTTAGGAAACTATTACTTAACGCTTGAATCAACCAAAGAAGACTTCTTGAAGAAAGCCCAAGTCTGCCATGACCGCGGAGATGAAGAAGAAGCGGAACGTTATGAACTTTATGCTGAAAGCGAAGGCAAAGTCTTCCGTAATAAAGATGAAGTTTTATTGGCGTACCAAACCAAGCAAATTCACTTACATAACCGTATTGCCATTCCAGGACATACATTACATAAGACTGGCTTTAGTGAAGAAATGAACAATAGGTTCCTTATCACGACAGTCGGTAAAATTATATTTAATGAAATCTATCCAAGTGATTTCCCATATTTAAACGATAATGGAAAAGCTAACTTGGAAGGAGATCAAATTTCGTTCTTTGTACCTAAAGGCACAAATATTCGTGAATACATCGCGGGACAAAAGCCAAGAGATCCTTTTGGAAAGAAACATTTAGGTGCAATTATTAACGAAATCTTCCGTCGTTATGGAACCTCTAAGACCAGTGTCGTTCTTGATAAAATGAAAGATCAAGGATTTAAATATTCTACTGTTGCTGGTATTACGGTTTCTATCGCTGACATCAACGTCCTTGAAGGCAAAGATGAATTAATTGCTGAAGGTGACGCAAAAGTAGCGAAAGTTCAACACTTATACGAAAAAGGTTTACTCACAGATAAGGAACGTTATCAACAAGTCGTTGCTATTTGGGGTGATCGTGATACCGGTGTCTTAACCAAAGTATCAAAACTCTTAAAGAAGAGAATGGACGACGATGCTCGTAACCCAATCTTTATGATGAGTGCTTCTGGTGCTCGTGGTAACACCTCGAACTTCTTACAGTTAATCGGTATGCGTGGCTTGATGTCCAAACCATCAGGTGAAGCTATCGAACTTCCAATTAAATCATGTTTCCGTGAAGGTATGACCGTTAGTGAATTCTTTATTGCTACGCATGGTGCCCGTAAGGGTGGTGCAGATACCGCATTAAAGACCGCTGACTCTGGATATTTAACAAGACGTCTTGTTGATATTTCTCAAGATGTTATTGTTAGAGAAGACGATTGCCATACTGATCATGGATTTGTTGTATCCGAAATTCGCGATACTGCCCAAGATACGGTTATTGTACCATTAGAAGACCGTTTATCTGGTCGTTATTCCTTACGTGATATCGTCGTTCCAAATAGTGGAGAAGTCCTTGTTCCAGCCAATACATTAATCAGTGATGATGACGCAAAGAGAATTGTCAAAGCGGGTATTACCCACGTTGAAATTCGTTCGTTATTCGGTTGTGAAACCAAAGATGGTGTCTGTAAACACTGCTATGGCCGTAACTTAGCAACCGGTAAAGAAGTTGTCATTGGTGAAGCTGTTGGTATTATGGCGGCTCAATCCATTGGTGAACCTGGTACTCAGTTAACTTTGAGGACCTCTCATAATGGAGGTATAGCAGAAAAAGATATCACAATGGTTCTTCCTCATGTGATTGGGTTATTTGAGGCTAAAAATCCTAAAGGTGAAGCGCTTATTTCTGAGATTGAAGGTGATATTACTGAAATTGAAGAAAAAACAAATAATATTTATTTCATTATAGTAACCAATGATTTAGAAGAAAAGACTTACACGACTAACTTTGGCGCACGTTTACGTGTGAAAAAAGGCGACCATGTGAAGAATGGTGATAAATTAACCGAAGGTACAATTTCACCTAAGAAATTACTTGATGTCGCTGATGTTACAGCCGTTGAAAATTACATTTTGAAAGAAGTACAAAAGGTTTATCGTTCCCAAGGTATTTCTATTTCTGATAAGCATATTGAAGTTATCGTTCGTCAAATGCTTCGTAAAATGGTGGTTGTTGAAGGTGGCGACACCGCAATGCTCCCAGGAACTCGTGTTGACGTTGTAGAATTTACAAAGCAAAACGAAGAAGCATTAGTGAATGGTAAACGTCCAGCAGTTGCTAGACCATTAGTCTTAGGTATTACTAAGGCGGCCTTAGAGACTGAATCCTTCTTATCTGCCGCATCCTTCCAAGAAACCACAAGAATCTTAACCGATGCAGCGATTCGTGGAAAAGTGGATCACTTACATGGCTTAAAGGAAAATGTTATTACTGGTCGACTCATTCCAGCTGGTACCGGTTTACGTTCGGATGAAGAAGAAAATGAAATTCTTGCTAACTTCGATGTCACCGAAACAATGGAAAAAGTTGAAAAGCAATACGATCAAAAGTAAAAAAGTTGAAGGGAGCCTCAAAAACTCCCTTTTTACTTCTAAAAGCGCAAAATTGTGCTTTAAATAAATGTGGAATTTTTATCAAGTAAATGATATAATACTATCATTATTCATATCTCTTGAAGAATGATAATAAATTATGTTTTAAAAAGGAGGTTTATATTTATGAAAAAGAGTTTCAATTTACTTTTTTCCGCAACCGCATTATTAACGGTTTTATTGACAAGTTGTGGTTCAACGCCAACTCCAACTACGTCAGTGACACCAACAACTTCATCTACTTCAACCTCAGGTTATCCTGAAGGTTATGTAAAAGATAGTGGTGTTGGTCAATCTAACTACAGAGTAACGCATTCTACTGAATACAGTGTTTCATTAACCGATGAACTCGTTGGTGAAGGAACCCCATGTTTAGCATCTAAAGGCGAACAAAATCTTTTAGTTATTCCTGTTGAATTTAGCGATTTCCCAGCAGAGTCATTAGTACCTTCTGTGGCAGATGCAACGGAAGCTAAAGCACAAGCAAAACAATTTATTCAAGATGCTTTCTTTGGCGCTACCGAAGATACCGGTTGGGAGTCTTTAAAGAGCTACTATTATAAATCAAGTTATGGTCAATTAACCTTGAATGGTTTTGTTACTGACTGGTTTATGTTAGATAAGTCTGTCACGGAATTATTAGAATATTGGAAAGATGTACCTGTCAGTGCTGGTGGTAACGGTGGATATAACAGTACTTGGTATATTTTAAGAGAAGCCGTAAAATGGTATAAGAGTGTTTCTAAAGAAAATAACTGGCCAGACATTAAAGAATTTGATAAGAACCATGATGGTATGATTGATGGTGTATGGCTTGTTAACTCTGCGGGTATTAAAGCCTACAGCAGTGATGACTTCTGGGCATTTACTTATTGGGATATCAATAACCCTGATGCTTCTAGTGGTTATGATGTAGAAAATCCTATGGCCGTTCCTTATTGTTCTGCTTCCTATAAGTTCTTAGAAAATGGTGGATATAATGGAAAACCAGATAGCCATACGATGATTCACGAAACTGGTCACTTAATGGGTATTGAAGACTATTATACCTATGATAAAGGTGGATGGGGCCCTGCTGGCGGTGGCGATATGATGGATCAAAACGTTGGTGATCATGACGCTTTCACAAAAACGCTTTATGGTTGGACCAATCCATATTATGTTACGGGTGATGCAGAAATTACGATTAAGCCATTCCAAGAAAATGGAGATTGCATTATCGTGAAAAATGGTTGGAACGGACATGCTTTTGATGAATATTTAATTATTGAATTTTATACTCCAACTGGACTTAATCAAAAAGATGCTTCGGAAATTTATAAAGGTGAAGGTTATCCTCAACTTCCATCTAAAAATGGTTTAAAGATTTACCATATCGACGCACGTTTAGGTATGTTTGATGAAGGCAAACTAAATCAAGGTCAAACAACACAACAAGCTTTCGTCGCTTATACGGATGAAATGAAAACCGAATACAATGGTAAAAGTGTAAAGACCTATATGGCTCACTCCAATACTCGTTCTAGAAGTGCTGAACCAAATAACTCTTTAATTCACTTATTAGAATCTACAGGACGTAACTCCTTTAAGACAAATGATAATAAAATTAACAACACTACCTTATTTAAACAAGGAGCAGTCTTAGGAGCAAATGGCAAGTTTACAAACTTTAAATTCAATGATGGAACTTATTTAGACTATGTTATTGAAGTAAAGTCAGTTACGAATGAATCTGCCACGATTGTATTTAATGCAAAAAGAGCTTAATAAAAAAAGATATAAAGGAGATGAAGTTTCATTTCCTTTTTTCTTTATATTTATTTTATAGAAATAAAGAATTATGACGACAGAAGTTATTTAAATTTTGCTTTTTTTTTGTTATGATAATAAAAGGAGGTTTTAAAAATGAAAAAGAAATTGCTTGTTTCTATGGTTTTTTTAAGCCTCTTAATTACTACGTCTTGTACAGTTAAAATTACTAATTATCAACCGATAAAAGAAGAAAATACACATATTGAAGAAAAAACTGAAGAGTATTACAGAAAATCATCTTTTTTAAAAAAATATGAAGAAATTACTCTAAAAAATCATACTTATCTTTCATCGAAAGGTGAACAAAAGATTTTAGTTATTCCGGTGGAGTTTAGCGATTATCCTGCTTCGAAGTTAAAAGGTGGAGAAGAAGAATCCTTAACCTATATTCATAATGCTTTTTTTGGACAATCGTCATCTACTGATTTTGAGTCGGTTGCTGCTTATTATAATCTATCTAGTTATGGACAACTAAAACTTCAAGGTAAAGTCACTCCTTGGTTTACTTATCCAGAGTCTTTTCAAGAGTTTAATGAAAATTCTAAGGAAAATGTCAAAAGCCGTAATATTCTAGAAGCAGCGGTTGAATGGTATAGAAGTACATTTGATGATCTTGCGACCTTTGATCAAAATAAGGACGGTTATATTGATGCCGTTTATTTAATTCCTAGCGTTCCGTTTGATATTGAAAAAAAGAATAATACTTTATTTTGGGCACATACTTATGAATCTACTAGTACAAGCCACTACTCAACGAAACCTTATGGGAGAATGTATTCTTGGGTGAATTACAATTTTCTTTTTCAAAATAAAGGACGTTTACCAGATACACATGTCTTAATTCATGAAACGGGACATCTATTAGGTTTAAAAGATTATTATTCAGAAGATGAAGATGAACAATATTTTGCAACGGCTAAATTTGATATGATGGATATGAATATAGGAGATCACAATGCTTTTAGTAAAATGCTATTAGATTGGACAACACCTTATGTAATTCAAAAACCTACGACTTTTAAATTACATTCATTTATCAAAACAGGGGAATGTATTATTTTAACCTCTTCATGGAATCAAACTCCAATGGATGAATATTTACTTTTAGAATTTTATACACCTACGGGTATCAATAAAAAAGACGTTTCTGGATGGGTTTATTCTAACCTATCATCTTATGGTGTTAAGGTATATCATATAGATGCTCGATTAGGTTATATTACCAATTTTGGAAATAGAACAGAAGCATATGTAGAAGATGTCGAAGATACAAGCATTTTAAAACAACCACTCAATACTTATCATATTGATGTAGCGCACAATAACACGACTTCTAAAACGAAAAAATCAACAAAAGAAAATTATCCAGCAGAACCCTGTTATTTAATCGATTTTGTACGACCTTCTTCTTTTGAAAAGGAAGGTACAGCTGCAGACGAAAGTCTTCTTTTTAAAAAAGATGATAGTTTAGATGCTCGTCTTGCTTATCAAGAAAAGCCACTATTCTTTCATTCCAATCGAGAAATCAATCTATCTTTTTCAATTAAAAATATTACACATGATTATGCGGAAATTGAATTTTATGAGATAAATGCTTAAAAAGAATAAATTTATCTTCTAATTTAAAAGGATTGTTGTCCTACCTAGTTTTTATCTAGGTTTTTCAACATCCCTTTTATGTTTAGTGCTTTTATGTACTATTATTGATTTCTTCGGTTATTTTTCTTATAATAAAAAAACCAAAGAAAAATGAATAATTTTTATATCGATTTAGAAGGTGATAGAAGTGCAAAAGAAATTTAGATTATTATGGTTGATTGTTCCTTTGTTATTTAGTGGTTGCGAGATTTCAATTATTGAAACACCATCTAATTCTTTTGGTACTACATCTAAACAACCAACCACTAGTCAAGTAGAGAATTCATCAACATTAACAACAAGTATTACACCCTCTACTTCAACAATACTCAGTACAAGTACGATTACACCTAGTACATCTATCATTTCATCTTCTACATCCTCTTCAAAAGTAGAGAATTGGAAAGATACATATTATTATGATAATAGTTATACTTCCATTTATGATATTGTTCAAAGTTGGAGACAAAATCATTTATTAGAAGAAAATATAAAAACCTGGGGCATTGTTTCAAGAGTGTTTAAAAACTTAGAAGGAAATCAATGCTTCTATCTTCAAAGTGAAACGAATAATCATGAGCATTCTGCTATATTAGTAAATAATTATAGTGGTTCAGTTAATATTCAAAAAGGAAATGTGATTACTTTAGAAGGCATCATGAAGTTTGAAGATAATACTTTATCATTAACCGAACATCAAAATCTCCATGTTGATTATGAGGTAGCGCTAGATTCTTTAGATCCTTATGAAATAACGAAAGATTATCTTTCTTCTTCAGAATTAGATGAAGTAAAAAAACAAGGGCATCGATATGTTTCTCTTTCGCATGTATCCATTGAATATCAAACACAAAATAGTATTTATGCGAATATGGATACAGAATCCATTGAAATTGTGATAGAAAATTCAAGCAGTGCTTCTAAAGTTCATTCGGCTTTAAGCCAAATCTCAAATAATGATTTTATTAATTTATGGGGCGTTTTAAAATATGGGTCAGAAGAGAATTCTTCTTTACAATTCGCCATCGCTAGTACCGAAGATATTGAAAATCCTTATCAAAATGCTAGTCAAATTGTTTTAGATAGTAATGTTAGTAGTGCGACATCCAATCGTTATTCAACTGGTAATTATGGCTACTTTACTTATCAGAATTATACGTTTGATTATTATCGAACAGCGTATAGCAATTATGAGTCTTATTTTTTAAAGATGCTTTCTTTATCTTACCGAAATGCATTAGGAGGAATGTTATCAAATTATGATGCAATTCCTGATATTTTATCGATAGAAGTGTCATATTATGTTGAAAACATAGGTAGTAAAAATCCGCGATTATATTATGGAAGCTATAATCAACTTCATGATTATAAAGAGATGAACCAATCTTTAAAAACAATACAGTTTGTGGCTGATTTTAAAGCGAATGATAATATTCAGTATTTCCGTTTTGAAACGGGTGACGCTACGCTATATTTAAATTCTATGACGATTCGCTATTTAAACCAAAGCGAAGCCAATGAAAGAACCTATGCTTCGTCGGGAGAAGGATTATATCGAATTAACCCCAGTTATTATACGGGAAATCTAAAAGAGGGTGCTTCTTTTACTTTACCGGTTGAAACCGAAAAAGTGGGAAATAGTTATCAAGTGATTTCCGAAAAGACATACTACTATTATTCTTATTCTTATTTAGAAAGCCATCCAGAACTCGTAGATTTAGGAACCTATACGGATCCTATCGATGTTGCAAATTACTTTAATGCTTTCCATACATATCCCGCGAATTATGTGAGTAAAAGTGAGTATTCTTCGGCAAAATCCATATTTGGAACCGATACAAGAATATGGTCTTATTATGAAAGAACCGATGGTTACGCTACCGTAGTGCCTTATCGAAATGGCGAAGAGGGGGTACCTCGTTATTACGAATTAGATATTGATCTTGATGGATCTTATTCAAATACTAGTCGTGGTGTGGGAAGATTAGTCGTTTGGTTAGATGGTTGGGATGTAGATAATTACGATAATAATCCAGTAACCGTCTATACCGATGATCATTATGCGACTTTTCAAGAGTATTATAATAATGGAAATTTCAGTTATCGCTTTAATGCAATTACTTCTTCTCGACGTTCTAATTTCACTAATTACACTTGGGGCGCACCGATAACACTTTAGTCAATCATAAAGAACTAAGGATTTTACATAGAATTCTTAGTTTTTTTTGCTATGCAATCATGTTTTATCTTTGTTAGCCATACACTTTTGTAGTGAGGTAAAAGCTATGAATGATGAGCTAATCATACGCGGTGGAAAAAGATTAAAAGGAAACATCAAAATACAAGGAAGCAAAAACTTGGTTGTAAGCTTAATTCCAGCCTGCCTTTTAGCACGAGAAAAAGTCACTTTAAAAAATGTGCCTCCTATTAGTGATGTTTTTTGGCTAATTCAAATTATGGAGCATTTAAAAGTTTCTGTTCTCTATGAAAATGAAACCCTAACAATTGATGCTTCCCATTTTGCTTATCAAGACTTAACGATTTCTCCCGTGGGAAAATTCCGCGCTTCCTATTACTTTATGGGCGTTTTTATTGGAATGTTCCATCATTTAAAGATTGTTGAACCGGGTGGATGCCGATTTGGCGTTCGACCCATTGATTATCATTTAAAAGCATTTAGAGAGTGTGGAGTCAGTTATAAAGAAGGAGAAGTTTTTGATTTTTATTTAGAACAAAGTCATGACGCTCATATCGTTTTTGAAAATTCATCGGTTGGTGCTTCCGTTAATATTGCTTTATTAGCGGTGCAATTACCGTATGATTACATCATTGAGAATATGGCTTTAGAGCCAGAAGTCACAGAACTATTAAAATTTTTAGTAGCGATGGGCGCTGATATTGAAGGAATTGGAACAAGAAAAATTATCATTCATGGTGGAAAGAAACTACATGGAACAACGTTTCAAGTTATTCCTGATCGTATTGAAGCAGGAACTTATGCGATTATTGGAGCAGCCATTGGTGAAAAGCTTTGCATTGAACCGGTTTATAAAGAACATTTAGAAGCTTTATTCCATGTTTTTGATGTTTTAAAAGTTCCTTATTATTTTGAAGATAGAAAATTAATTGTTTCTAAAGGAAATGAAGCGATTGGCGCTTTAGTTGAAACAGCGCCTTAT
>ENA-OOSI01000335-OOSI01000335.1-human-gut-metagenome-genome-assembly--contig:-NODE-335-length-14528-cov-2.046500_pt1 | contig 14528 bp, 14 predicted proteins | sample MGYA00241171_ERZ501200 | MGnify/ENA primary metagenome ERZ501200 (study PRJEB25962, sample SAMEA2042554) | human gut metagenome | biome: human gut; feature: human-associated habitat; material: faeces...
TAATTTCTTCGAAGTGCGGGCGATTAAAATCGCCCCTACATTTTTACTTTACGCTATCTATTTCTTTCAATCCATTTATATGACTTGAGATTTTGCTATATGGTTCATTTTATTTTTTTAATTTTTGTAAAATGGAATTAAGTTCTTTTAAAATACTATTTCTTACTGTTTCATTTGAAGTTTCCCCTGCACTTACATCTTCTCTATAATATAATTCTTCAATATCTCCAGTTTGTGCATTTAGTAGAATTTCAATTGCCTGTTCTTTGTTATTCAGCTGTTGTATAACCATTGTTCTTATTTTTTCGCCATCATAATTATATTGCCAAGAGGTTACCGTAAATATATTATTTTTGTTTATTTTGTCAAATATACCATTTTTATCTAATTCTTCTGCACATTTTATTATACTATTATTTATTTTGTTTTCTATTTCTTTAGCTTTTTCCTCATTATCTTTAAGATAAACGATAAAAATAGTATTTTGATTGTTAGTTCCTATTTTTAATTCTTTGACTATCATATCATCACGTTTAATTCTTTTGCGGACAAGTGCCATATTTATCCTTATATCTTCAATAAAACCTTCTTGTGATGTAAATAGATTTGTAGGGTCTATTTGACTAACCTCTAAACTTCTTTTAGGTTTACTTTCGGACGATAAATAGTATCCATTGCTTTCATCAATAATTATCACTAAATTGCCACTATAAATGTGATTACAAATCGTTTTGATCTCGGTATTTTCTATTTTTTTTACAAGACCAGGAAATTCTTCATGTAGTTTATAGGGATTAGCTTTTTTAAATCTTTCAAAATGAAAGTTAAAAAAATTTGAAACATCCGTTAGTTTTTCATCATAAATAATAAGAAGTGAGTAATTTGTATTGTTCCACACGGCAGTTGAGGCATCAGGAGCACTTTTAAAATATTCTTGAATTTTAGTAAAATATTCTTTATGCATTTTGTTTTTCCCTTTCTTTTTTGTAAAGGACTATAATGGTTAAAAAAATGATAATGATTGATGAAAACTGCATGAAGGGTTCTGGAAAGGTAGAGTTTTTAATAAATAAAAGGGTAATTAAAAAACTTAAGATTACACCGAGATATCCAAGAATGTTTTTAAATCTATAAGATGGACACATAATTTTTTTTATAGCTTTTAAGAAAAAAGAACTTTTATAAATAGCTAGAGTGAAAGTCACGTAAGCGAGTATTAAATCCAAATGTTGAAAATATTGTTCACCAGTATGAAGAAAATATCTAGTTATACTAGGCATATATAAACCTTGATAATATTTATAGGTAACAATAGTGTAGGCATCAATAATAGTTAATGATGAAATAATCATTGCGAGTGCGGTAGGAATTATTAAATGCCATTTATTAAGTGGTTTTTGATATGAATCTTGATAAAACAGATAAAAAATATTATCTAATGGCAGCATCAGTAAATAGAATATTTTTAAAATATTCCGATTAGGTATCTCTAGTGGTAATAGTAATCCTAAGTCATGAGGAGTTTTCATTGATAAGGCTGTTATGAAAAATAAAATTAGACCGATTCCTAACATAAATCCTAAACTTATTATAATGTAATCTTTTCGTGTTGCAAGAAAGGAAATGAGTAAGAAGAAGACAAATACAAAGATGTATTGATCTGTTTTGGGATAAAACCAAATAGATATAATCGTTGTTGCAAAATATATAATAATTGCTACTTTTAAAATTACATATAAAAAAATCATTATTTTGATAAAAAGGGAAGTTTTATCGATGTTAATATTTTTAGGTTTATAAAAAATAAAAAAAAGAAAACAAAACAAAGCGTATATTAAATATGCTATCCAAGCAGAATTACCCATTTTTTTCATAACTAGTGATGAAAAGCAAATGTTGCTAGCTATCAACGTATATATAAAAATGTTGAAAACAACAGCAAATCTAGAAAATTTCGGTTCTTTAATCATAGTTATACCTCATTATTTTTTCAATTTATTTTTCCCTTTTTTACTAAAATAATGTAATTTATTAAAATTAAATTAAAAATTAGTTTTTAAAAAAAAAATAAAAGTAATGTAACGCATATTTCGATATTCACTGATATTCCTCATCTATTAACCTTAATTCCTAATTAACATTTTAATTAAATACTTGTTATAATAGAGTTGCAATTCATTAGAAATTATAAGGAGGAAAAATGTTAAATAGTGTAATTATTGTAGGAAGGTTAACTGAAGATCCTATACTTCGTAAATTGGAGAATGGATCGACGGTGTGCACATTAAAACTTGCTGTAGTTAGGAATTTTAAAAATTATGAGGGAGAATACGAAACAGATTTTATAAAATGTACTTTATGGGAAGGAATAGCGACTAGTGCTGGTGAATTTTGCAAGAAAGGTTCTATAGTAGGTATTCGCGGCAGACTTGCTGTAAATAAAATGGAAGTGAAAATAAATGAAGAATTAAAAAAAATTGATGTCTTAGAAGTTATTGCTGAAAGAGTGTCATTCATTAAGATTTAAAACGAAATGTTTCATTGGTAAAAATAGTAGATTTATGATATAATACTTAACAGTGAGGTGTATTATGAAACAGTATTTAGACTTATGTAAAACCGTTTTAGAGAAAGGCCATTATAAAGATGATAGAACTAATACTGGAACAATATCATATTTTGGCTATCAGATGCGTTTTGATTTAAATCAGGGCTTTCCCTTATTAACTACTAAAAAAGTGTACTTACGTGCGATTATTCATGAATTACTATGGTTTATTAAAGGGGATACAAATATTCAATATTTAGTTAAAAACAATGTTAAAATATGGAATGAATGGCCGTATGAAGCATATAAGAAAAGCGAAGATTATGAGGGTGAAACGTTAGATGAATTTGTAGAAAAAATAGCTTCTAACGATCAGTTTGCTAGAAAATATGGTAATTTAGGACCTGTTTATGGACATCAATGGCGTGCTTTTGATGGACCTAATAATGTTCATATTGATCAACTTCAGAATGTTATCGATACAATCAAAACAAATCCATCTTCTAGACGCCTTATTGTTAATGCATGGAATGCGGCGGTTATCGATCAAATGGCCTTACCACCATGCCACATGATGTTCCAATTTTATGTAGTTGATGGAAAATTATCTTCAATGTTGTATCAAAGATCTGGTGATGTTTTCTTGGGTGTACCATTTAATATTGCTTCATATGCTTTGCTTACAATGATGGTAGCTAAAATAACTGGATTAAAGTTGGGCGAATTTGTTCATACAATAGGAGATGCCCATATTTACTCCAATCATATTGAGCAAATTAAAACGCAAATTTCTCGTGAGCCGAGAAAATTGCCTAAAATGATAATTCATGGTGACCAAAAAAGAATTGAAGATTTTAAATTTGAGGATTTTGAATTAGTCGGTTATGATCCTCATAAGGCTATTAAAGGGAAGGTTGCAGTATAATGTTATCACTAATTGTAGCGATAGGTCCATCCGGAATTATTGGGAAAAATAATGATCTTCCTTGGCATTATCCTGAAGATTTAAAGTATTTTAAGAGAACAACGTGGGGGAAAGCTGTCTTAATGGGGTATAACACATATCTTTCAATATACAATCAACTTGGAAAAACTCTCCCCAATCGTATTAATTATTGTTTGACTCATGAAAAAACATTGAAAGGTGAAGTAACAATTGTAAATGATATTCAAAAATTTATGGAAGATCATAGAGAAGAAGAAGTTTTTGTAATAGGTGGAAAAATGGTTTATGAGTTAATGCTGCCTTATGTTGATAAATTATATATTACAAGAATTAAAAAGTATTATGAAGGAAATGTCTATTTCCCGACCTATGATGAAAGTGCTTTTACCTTACTGTCATCAGAAGATCATGGTGAGTATGCTTTTGAAGTATATAAAAAGAAAGAGTAATGAAACAAATCTTTTGTTCATTACTCCTTTTTTATTGCCGTTATGGCTTCATCATATGAAGTTAGATTGATTGATGTTAAAACATTGTCATCGTCAAATATTAAAAAATTAAGGGAAGTGTTTCTAATATGGTCATTAAATTGTAGATTTTTAATATATGGTTTAAACACTGCTTTGATAAAATGTGAATGGCTTACTATCAATATGTTTTCGCCTCTATGGCAGGAAAGGATATTTTCAATCAATTTTTCCGCTCTTAGGATTATTTCTTGTTCACTTTCCTCAAAGGCAAATTCATTTCGAAGAATTCGTTGATAATTTTCCTCACTAATAGGTATTCCTTCAGCTACACCAAATGATCTTTCGATTGCATCATTTAAAATATTGACATCTAAAGAGAGATTCAAATCATCTTTTATTATATTAGCAGTTTCCTGGGCTCTTTTTAATGGACTCGTTCCTAGGTAGTTCCATTTTAAAGGAATCTTTTTTAGGAGATCAGCAGTAGTATGAGCTTGTTCGATACCTGTTTCGTTGAGTTTTAAATCAGTTCTGCCTTGAAAAATTCGCATTTTGTTGCCATCTGTTTGACCATGTCTAATTAAACAAATTAGAGTTTTCATAATTTTACCTTCTTTATGATGTTATTATACTATTTTTATAATGTGAAAAGAACTTAAATGCAATTATTTTAATATCAAAAATATAAAATTTGCGTTTAACGTTAAATTATGCTATAATATATACATACTAGGAGGAATTCTATGCTTAGAATGGTTGATTTAATTCAGAAAAAAAGAGATGGCGAAGCCTTGACAAAGGATGAAATAGATTTCATCATCGATGGTTATGTTAAAGGATCCATACCAGATTATCAAGTTTCGGCCTTACTTATGGCGATATATTACGAAAAGTTAAATGACGAGGAAATGTGCAATTTAACAGATGCGATGCTTCATAGTGGTGAAACCGTTGATTTATCTAAAATTCAAGGTATTAAAGTTGATAAACATTCAACAGGTGGTGTTGGTGACAAAACTAGCCTCGTTGTAGCCCCTATTTGTGCTGCTTGTGGTATCAAACTTGCGAAAATGAGCGGACGAGGTTTAGGACATACAGGAGGAACGTTAGATAAATTAGAAGCTATTCCAGGATTTAAGATAGAAATGACTCCGGAAGATTTTTACAAAGAAGTCAATGAAATAGGTCTTTCTATAATAGGTCAAAGTGCTAATATAACCCCAGCCGATAAAAAATTATACGCTTTAAGAGATGTGACAGCAACAGTAGAATCAAAGGGTTTAATTGCTTCATCTATTATGTCGAAAAAATTGGCAAGTGGAGCTGACAACATTGTACTTGATGTTAAAGTTGGCAGTGGCGCATTTATGAAAAATCTCCACGATGCTGAAGAACTCGCCAAAGCAATGGTTATGATAGGCAAAAAAGCTAACAAAAACACAGTGGCTACCTTAACTAATATGGAACAACCTTTAGGTTGTGCTGTAGGCAATAGTTTAGAAGTAATTGAAGCCATTGAAACCTTAAAAGGCAATGGCCCAAAAGATTTCGATGAATTATGTCGCGCTTTGTCAAAAGAAGTTCTATTAGTATCTGGAATGTATCTAGATGAAAAAGAAGCTGAACAAAAAGTTAGTGAAGTTATAACCAATGGTGCTGCCCTTGAAAAATTCCAAATGATGATTAAATATCAAGGTGGGGATGTGGATGTAATAAATAATTACGCACTTATGGGAAAAGCCCAAGAGGAAGTTGAATTGATTTATGAAGCAGATGAGGTATGCTATGTCAATCATATAGATGCTTTAGCTGTAGGTGAAGCTGCGATGATCCTTGGAGCAGGCCGTAAAACTAAAGATGATGTTATAGATCATACAGTAGGAATTGTTCTTAACAAAAAAGTAGGGGACAAGTTAGTAAAAGGTGACTTGATTGCGACGATATATACAAATGGTACTGATACCGATAAGGCTCTTGATATACTTCTTAATGCATATGAAATGACAAATGAAGAAGTTGAAGAAGAGAAAATTATTTTAGCAATAGTACGTTAAATAATAAAAAAAGTTTGATAAGACAAAAAAGTCTTATCAAACGATATTTGCCGATGGCGGGGGTCGAACCCGCACGGTATCGCTACCACTGGATTTTGAGTCCAGCGCGTCTACCATTTCACCACACTGGCAAAATTAAGCATAACTATTATAAATCATTTTTGTCTTTTTAGCAAGTTAATTACCTTTTTATTTACTTAGTCTGACAAAAGTTTAGATAAGATGATATGTAAGAGTTTGTGATAAAAAACTATTATTAGGAAAGAAAGGAAAATTCTAATACATTAGAATAATTGAATCATGAAGAAAACATTTAAAATTTTATTGGTTATTTTAGCTCTCTTAACAATTGTTGGATGCAATTTTTCATCAAGTGATGATGGCAAAGATATGGTTGTTGTTAGTTTTGATAGTAGAGGCGGTTCTAAAGTTAAGAGTATTAAAGTAGAACGCGGAGAATATATTGACGAACCAGCAGCTCCTACTAAGAAAGATGCTAATTTTGTTTGCTGGTTGCTAAATGATCAAACTTTTAGTTTTAATGTGCCTATTACCGATAACATTACCCTTGTTGCGAAATGGGACAATGACGAAGAAATAATTGATCCTAATACAAAAAAGATAGTTATTTATTCTGTAAATGACTTTCATGGAGCTATAAAAGAAACAAAAGGTAGCTATGGTATTTCAAGAATGGGTGCTTACATTAAAACAGAAACTGCAAATACTAACCAAGTTAGTATAGTTGTATCAGCAGGCGATATGTTCCAAGGCAGTGCTCTATCCAACTATCGATATGGTTTAGATATTATTAAAATAATGAATAATATCAAATTTGATGCAATGACAATTGGAAACCATGAATTTGACTGGACTTTGGATCGCATTTTATCGTATCGTGATGGAAATACTGAAAACGGCGAAGCCAATTTCCCATTCTTAGGATGCAATATTATTCAAAAATCTTTAAATGGTCGCCCTCAAAATGTTGACGATTATGTAGTAGTTGAAAGAGGTGGCGTAAAGGTAGGTATAGTCGGTTATATCGGCTATGGCGAAGAAAAAGATATTGCTACACAGATGATTAAAGATTATTACTTTAAACATCCTTTAGAAGAATGTAAAAGAAATATCTACAAATTACGTACAGAAGAAAAAGTTGATATAGTTATCGTAGTAGGACACGATTCAAGTGAAGATGTTAATTATGCACTTGCCCAACTAGAAGGTGATTATAAAGTCAATGCCTTAATCAATGGTCATACTCACTTAACTTATGTTACAGAATATAACGATATTTATGCTATTCAATCTGGTTCAAGTGGATATTATGTAGGTAAAACTACTCTAATGTATGATAATGTTAAAAAGAAAGTTACTAGCGCAACAGCTACAAACGTATCAATGGAAACTACCCCAAAAGATACTGAAATTGATGAGTATGTTGCAAAAATTGTTGAAGAAACAAATCCATTCTTTGAGAAAGTTATAGGTATTGCCGGCAGCGATTTATATTCACGTTATGATATTTCTGACTGGGCTGTAAATGCGATAAAAGAAAAGACTAATGCTGATATCGCATTCACTAATTATGGTGGATTAAGAGCAGCTGCTTTTCCAATTAATCGTGGTGACCCAATAACAATTTCAAAAATGTACGAAATAATGCCTTTCGATAATGCGATAAAAGTATGTACAATGAAAGGTTCAGATGTTAAGTTGATGATGCAAGTTAATGACTTTGCTTACACAGGACTTACCATAGACAATAATAAAGAATATCGCGTAGCGGCAGTTGACTATATCTTTGATAAGGATAATTATTTATTTAAAAAGGGAACTAATCAAGAAGTAACTGGTTTACTATTCCGTGATATAATGATTGAAGCAATTGAAGAATTAACTAAAAAAGGAGAAAAATGGCTCTAATATGAATAAAGTTGTCATTATAACAGATAGTACTGTTGATTTATCAAAAGATTTAGTAGAAAAATTGAATATAAAAGTAATGCCATTGTACATTATTTTTGATAATGAGACATTTCAAGATGGTGTGAACATTGATAACCCCAAATTATTTGCGAAAGTTGAAGAATATAAAAAGTTACCTAAAACCTCAGGGGCTGCTCCTGGTGATTTTGTAAAATTTTTTACACCATATATCGAAGAAGGTTATGATATTTTTTACATGGGGATTGGCTCAGAATTATCATGCACATATCGTAGTGCAATGATTGCTGCTGGTGAATTTCCTAAAGGTCGTGTTGTCGTTTGCGACAGCATGAACCTATCAGGAGGAATAGGTTTATTAATCATAAAAGCTGCTAAATATCGTGATATGGGACTTAGCGCATTAGAAATTAAAGAAAAAATTGACCAAATAACTCCACATGTTAAATGTCAATTTGTAGTAGAGTCCCTAGACTACCTTCATAAGGGTGGGCGCTGTTCAGGTGTAGCTAAATTTTTTGGAACAATGTTGCGTCTAAAACCACTTATCGTTGTTAGAAATGGCAAACTAAGTGTCGGCAAAAAGATAATTGGTTCTGTAAAAAAAGCCTTAAATGTTATGATTGAACTTTTTATGTCGGATTTAAAAAATGTTGATCCTGATTGCATATTAGTTACAGGTGTTTGTGCTACAGAAAATGAAGATCACATACGACATAGTATTGATAATGAAGAGGTGCATAAGTATGTTAAAAATATTTATTACACTGAAGCTGGTTCAGTAATTGCGAGTCACTGCGGTAAGGGAACAATTGGGATATTGTATATTGTAAATAATCATTTTGATGAAACGGATAATGAAATTTTATCGAAAGAAGAATAAAAAAAGGTCGGCTAGTTTATACTAGCCGACTTTAATATATTAATTATTAGTCATCATCAACATCTAGAGCTTCAAACCCTTTTTTATTAACTACTACATTCTTTTTATTTTCTTTGAAGAAAGAAAAAATTACTAAAGCAATAATCATCGTTATAGCAGCGTATACGTAAAGAAGTTTTAAGCCACTCTTATTAAAAGACATCCATAAACCTACTAAAACTGGGGTAATTGATTGGGCTAACATTGAGAAAGTATAGTAATATCCTGTAAATTTACCTGTATTCTTACCTGTCGCCATTTCAACCATCATAGGATATGAATTAGCGTTGATAAGTGCCCAGCCAAATCCGGCATAAACAATAAAGAAGTAGAACGGCCAAGCTTGAGGTGTCGCATGTTGCTCTTTGAAAACGCCAATGATGAGAAGATAGAATAAAATTGCTAAGAAGCTAAAAATAATAGATACTAAACCTACTATGACGCAGTACTTACGTCCTTTTTTTGCAGGCCAATTTAATGTACCGACAAAAGTGATGATAGAAGAAATCGTTAAAATAATTGTAAAGGTACCAGCGATACCATCACTACCTAAGATACGTGAACAAAATAAACTATTAAAAGTTTCAATTGCATTAAATGACATAAACCAAAATAATACTGCAAATAATAAAATGAAGAAATTCTTTTTATCAGCTTTGCTTAATGGTTTATTTTCTTCAATCTTATTTATAGTTTGGCTTTGCTCTTCGCCCATCGCCATATCTTTTTCAGTTTCCTTTAATATTTTTCTTTCGTTAATCTTTAATACTAGAAGGACAACCGCGATAACCATAAATACACTTGCAGTAATAAAGACTATTAGAGCATTTTCATATTTTATTGTCACGCTGCCATTATCTAACGTTTTTTTAATTGGAAAAACCATTGCGAGTGCACCAGCTAGGATGGCTCCAAGGTATCCTACAAAGTTAATGATACCGTTTGCTTTTGAACGAAGAGGTTTTGGAGTTACATCAGGCATTAAAGCGACAGCAGGGCTACGATACATATGCATAATGATTAGAATAACCAACATCATGATAATAACGCCAATAAGATTTTTGTTAATAAACATAACCGCGATAAATGGGAAAGCTATAGCAGCACTTACCATACCGATTACTATGAAAGGCATTCTTTTTCCCCATTTTGTGTTCGTTTTGTCTGAAATACTTCCAAATAGTGGTAACATAAATATTGCGAAGATATTGTCTGCGGCCATTATTATACCAATTATGTATAACAACCGGTCTTTATCAGCACCATATTTATTCTTAAGTAATTCTTCTAAAAAAATTGGGCAATACTGATTATAGACTTGCCATAGCATTAAGATTGAAAAGAAGGCAAGGCCTATAAAGAGAGTATTTTTAGTATTGAGTTTTAAACCTGTTGAGGGTTTGGAATCTTTTGTTTTCATAATTTTATCCTTTCGTGCATGTCTTTAGTATTATAATATATAATCAAAAAAAATGCAAATAGTATGCGACAAAGTGCTAAGCACATTATGGGAAAAAAAGTCGATAAAGTGATATAATTAATAAGATTGTGAGGTAATATATGGAAATATCAAAGAGTGATAAGCAATATAGGATCTTAAACGAAAAGAATATTTTAAAGGGTATTTTTATTTTAGCATTACCCATTATGCTAAATAACGTGTTAAAATCTCTCCACGATATGGTTGATATAATCGTGGTTGGTAATATGAATCAAGATCTTAGCATCATAACAGCACAAAAAGCAGCGATAGGCTTTGTTGGTCCAGTTATATCGATTTGTCAGGCTTTAGCGCTTGGTTTGATGACCGCGGGTTTGGCTTTAATGAGTCAGTATATCGGGGCTGGTGCTAAAGATAAATCTCAAAAAACTAGTACACAGTTATTATTAATATCGATAATTATCGGAATAGTTATAAACATTGTACTATATTTTGGATCCCCCACGGTATTAAAATTGATGAGGGCACTGCCAGAAGTGTATGATCCAGCATTAAGGTATTTGCGGATAAGATCGTTTGAAATGGTTAGCCTTTTTATATTCTTTTCATATCAAGCTTCTAGACAATCGCTTGGTGACACAATTAGACCTGTTATATGGAATATAATATCAATTTTTGTTAATTTAGTTTTGACAATTGTATTAGTAATGGTGTTTAATATGGATTTATCAGGAGCCGCAATAGCAACTGTCATTGCTAATTGGTGTATTGTTCCGGCTTGTCTTGTCAGTATGATAAAAAGTAAGCAAAACAAACTAGTTTTAAAGGAGCTAACCCCTAATATTAAATATTCTAAAAAAATATTTAAACTAGGTATTCCTGCAGCATTAAGTCAAGCCTTTACATCGCTGGGATTTGTTATAATTAATACGATGATGTCATCTTATGCGGGAATGACGAAAGATATTTTGAGTGGAATAACGACTTGCAATAGAATCAATTCCCTTCTCCTCTTTCCTGCTATGGGTGTTGGAACAGTTTTAGCAACTTTCGTTGGTCAAAACATTGGCGCTGGTAACATAAAAAGAGCTAAAATGTCATTTTTATCAGCATTATTATTGTCGTTGATGATATCAGTTTTAGGATCACTTTTGATGCTACCTTTTCGTTCAACTATCGCATCTTTATTAGGTGCAAGAGGTGAAGAACTTGCACTTTGTGATAGATATTTATTATATCTCCTTTTAGGATTACCTCTAATGAGTATTTTTCAATGTTTTAATGGATGTTTTCAAGGGGCAGGTCGAACTGATTTATCATTAGTTCTTTCAACTTCACGTTTATGGATTATGAGAGTCCCTGTTCTCTTTTTGATGTTGTTTGTGTTCGACATGGGGGTAAAGTCTGTTTGGATTTGTATGAATATAAGTAACTTTGGAGCTTTTTTTATGGGATGCATTTTGTATGCATTGGTTGATTTCAAACCACGTATTACAAATACTAAAAAAATTATTGAAGAAGAAGGTAAACAATATGGCACACAATAATATTGTTTTATATGAACCAGAAATTCCTCAGAATTCTGGTAATATAATGAGAACTTGCGCTGGAACTAATACGCGTCTACATTTTATTAAACCTTTAGGGTTTTCACTAGATGATGCACACTTAAAACGATGTGCTGTTAATTATTTGCCAAATGTGGATTTTGTTGTTTACGAAAATTGGGAGGACTTTTTAAGCAAAAATGCGGGTAAAGGCAAAATGTATTTTTTAACGAGATACGGAATGAAAACACCTCACGCACTTAATTTATCTGATCCAAATGGTGAATATTATTTTGTCATTGGAAAAGAATCGACAGGTGTTCCAAAAGAAATCTTAAGAGAGCACTTAGAAGATTGTATTAGAATTCCCACGAATGATAAAATAAGATCGCTAAACATCAGTAATGTAGCAGCTGTTTGTATTTTTGAAGCACTTCGTCAACAAGATTATAATGATTTAGACCGTTTTGAGCCTGAAACACTTAAAGGAAAAGATTGGCTCTTAAAATAAATTATGATTTTTGATTTTTAAAGTATAATATTAATAAAGGAGATTATACAATGAGTCAAAAACCTAAAAAAGATTTTAAAAATACTTCTATAAATAAGAATGTCGATTTTGCGAACGATATATCGACACAACTATATATCGATGCTCGCGAACGTTATGATTATTTAATAAGAGAAAGTAACGATGAGCGTAAATGCTCAAAAGAACACAATAATGAGGAGAGTTAATGGAAATTAACTCTTTTTTATATTCTTTATTATTAACTGCTTGTTAAAAAATAAATAATACTGTCCAAAAAAGTCACATTGAATTAGAATATGCATATAAATAAAATGAGTGTTAGTTTGTGAGGGATGTTAAATGGAAATTATAAAAGAGATAGCTAATAATTTTCAATTAGATGGTTATGTTGTCGATGTTAAAAAACAAGATAATGGCTTGATAAATCAAACTTATGTCGTTACAACGAGTACTCATAAAAAATACATCATTCAAAAAATAAATACATTTGTATTTGAAAACCCATATCAAATAATGGAGAACATAAAAATAATAGTAGAACATCTTGAAAGAAAGAAAACTAATAGGCAGACTTTAAAAATTATAAAAACACTAGATGGAAAATGTATATATAATTATGGTGGTGGATTTTATCGATGTTACAATTATATCGTAAATAGTATTAGTTATCAAGTTCCAGCAGATTACAATATATTAAGTGAAGCAGGGAAATGCATTGGTGATTTCCAGGCTAATTTGATTGACTTAGACGGTTCAAAAATAAAAAATGTTTTTTGTAATTTTCATAATACGCCATTTAGATTTGATTTATTACGAGCATCATATCACAAAGTAAGTGGCAAGAGAAGAGATATAGGCTGCAAATTATATGAAAAAATAAAAGATGAAAATAGGAAATTTTCCATTATCGAAAGAAACATTGAAAAGGGTAATATTCCAAAAAGAATTACGCATAATGATACGAAATTAAATAATATCATGTTTGATGAAACAACGAACAAGGCGTTATGTATGATAGACCTTGATACGGTTATGGAAGGATCGGTTCTATACGATTTTGGCGATGCTTTAAGAATTGCGGCATCAGCCGTCTCAGAAGATGAGAAAGATGTTTCAAAGATAAATTTTGACACTAAGGCTTATTGTTATTTTTTAATTGGATACCTTTCTAAAATGTGTAAATATCTGAATACTGAAGAAAAAAAACATCTTGTTGATAGTATATACGTGATTACAATGGAATGTTCAATTCGTTTTTTAACGGATTACTTTGATGGTGATGTTTATTTTGAAACAAAATATGAAAATCATAATTTAGATCGGGCAATTAATCAGTACTATTTAGCACAAAATATTAAAAGTAAAGAACCAGTTTTGTTAAAATTAACTAAAAGTTTATTAAATCACTTTGAAAAATATTGCTAAAAAGTAATTAATATGTGATTTGATTTGAAAAAAAGTCTCACATGTAGTATAATAGTATAAAGAATAAGATAAAGGAGCTTTGTATGAAGAAAAAGTTTTTTGTACGTATACTAATAATGGGGCTTTTTTTATTGTTTCCCATCGCTTTAACAAGTTGTGAATTTATTCCTGGCGAACCTTCTAAGGTATTACCAAAAGAAGATTTTGAAATTTCTCCGTATTTTTGTGACGGAATGGTGCTACAACAAAAGGAAATGGTGACAATTAAAGGTAAAACAGAAGCTTCTGTAACTATGAAAGTTTCTTTATATCGTAATGAATTTGAATATAAGAGTATTACTAATATCGCTAATGACAAAGGTGATTTCATACTTAGTTTTGAAGCTCCTAAGGCCAGTAAAGATGTTTACCGTATGGAAATTAACGATGGAGTTCATAAGAAAGTTTTTAAAAACGTTCATTTTGGTGACGTTTATGTTGTTTGTGGTGAAGGATACCTAAGTAGCCCGACTTATGAAAAAGATAAAGATAGTTTTACGATATCTTCTTATACGGCATTCTATCAAAATGGTGAATGGATAACTGAAAATAAAGAAAATAATGTTATAAGTGAGTTTGTTTTTAGATTTGCCAGAAAACTTGCCGATAAAGAAAATTTACCAATTGGGGTTGTTGTGGCTGGGGGGGGGGGGG